>LSQX01256010.1_pt1 | contig 37306 bp, 34 predicted proteins | sample 654561 | NCBI WGS metagenome assembly LSQX01 (sample SAMN04489861, study PRJNA283612) | anaerobic digester metagenome | isolation source: 4 biogas reactors fed with cattle manure at either 37C or 55C with and... | place: Denmark: Kongens Lyngby | collected 2014 | reverse complement strand
CCCGCTGCGCAGGGCGGGAGCGTTGTGTTATATTCTGACTATTGTTTGCTGCTCATGGGAACGGTAGGCATTTTCCAGCAGTTCGGTCAATGCTTCGCCGCGTTCTGTGTCAAAGGGGATGGGCGTACCTTTGCTGATCCCGTCCAGCCATTGACGCAGCGCCATGGGCAGGGGGTCTGGCAATTTGTCGGGAATCACCCAGCCTTCAACCGGGTATTGTTTACTGCGGATTTTCACCTGACCGTCAACCGAGACAAGAGCGCCCTCTGTTCCCAGCAGCTCAAAACAGTTGGCCGACCAAGGTGAGATAAATGACGTTTCCAGTACAGCGATCGCCTGATCGGCAAACGCAACAACTGAAACGGAATGGTCATCGTTGGGCGGAGGCGCGTAACTGGTGTTAAAAACCGACGCAATCCTTTGGGGCTTGCCCAGCAGATAAGAAGCGGTGTACATCGGGTGGCAACCAAGATCCATCATAGCTCCGCCACCTGACTTCTCGACATCGTACCAGTAATCGGGCAGCCAGCCCAGCAGGGATCCGGCATGAGCGTTGCGCATGCGCAGATAATGAACCCGGCCAAGCAGACCGTCGTCAATAACCTGCCTGGCCAGTTGTACGATTGATGTGGTCAGATTAGGAAGCGAGATACAGAATTTCACATTGTTGCGGGCGATCGCTGAAGAAATTTCGCGGCAGCCAGCCAGAGTTGTGGCCATGGCTTTTTCCGTAAAAATATGCTTGCCGGCATTTGCCGCGGCAACCATGACTTTGACATGATCCGTCGTTGGGGTACCGACCACGACCGCGTCAACATCAGATCGCGCCAGCAGCGTATCCAGATCCGCTTCAAAAGCAACGCCTAGTTCATCAGCCCAGGCTTGTCCGCGCGTGTTGTCATCATCCCAGACGCAGGTGATGCAGGCATCATCTGTTTTTCTGATCTGCGCGGCATAACCGGCAGCGTGGACATGCCATTTCGAAAGCATAGCGATTCTGATCATCAAAAGGTACCTCCTGGTCTTTTTCCGTTTGCCTCTGTGTCAAATGGAAGGAATATCAATAACAATTTCTTTCTTTTCTTTGGCAGAACGGTAAATGCCATCAATAATAGCCTGATTGTAGAGAATTTCCTCGCCGGGAATCGGCGCAGGGCGACCCTCCAGAATGGCATCGCAGAAATCACGGACTTTGGCAGCGAAGATATCAATCTCAGCCGGTCCCCGATAGGCGTCATACATATTGGACGGCAGCACATAGGTGTCGGTCTGCATCCCATTGACATCCATAAAACACATCACGCGGGAAGGTTTGCTGGGATCTTCGAAACCATTGCAGATTTTTATGCCGCCTTTTGTGCCCAGCCAAAGCGTGTCACCAAGTGAGTCGGCATGCATCGCCCAGGCTTGCTTGAAAACAAAAGTGATGTCATTTTCCAGACGGACAAAAGCAACAGAGAAATCATCAACATTGAAATTTTCCGGATCAGACCAATATTGGGGATTCTTTCCAAAATGGTCTGTCGCGACAGCGGATACAGTCAGAGGTTTCGGGTATTTGATGGCATGCAGGCATTCATCGATTGAATAGCAGCCCAGGTCACCCAGGCATCCAAAACCACCTTTTTCAGCATCGACGAATGAACCGGCTGGAATACCGCGCCGACGGCCGCCGCCGCTTTGTACATAATAAATTTCCCCCAGTGTTCCGGACGCTATAATCTCATCTACTTTTCGGCGCATGTGGCTGTAACGCGGCTGGAAACCTATCGTCAGGATCTTGCCTGAGCGGCGTGAGGCTCTGACCATGTCAACGGCTTCCGCCAGTGTGAAGGACATCGGTTTTTCACACTGTACGTGCAAACCCGCTTCCAGCGCCATGATCGCGCATTCCGCATGGGTTTTGTTGTAGGTGCAGACGCTGACCCCGTCCAGTTCCAGGTTTTTGATCATGGCTGCCGCTGACTCAAATGCTTCAGCCTTGCACAGACCGAACTCATCCAGGAAAGCCCGGGCTTTCCCCGGGATAATGTCAGCGCCGCCGACGATGCTGACATCTTCAAATTTCTGATAGGCACGCATATGCGCGTGAGCGATGCCACCTGTACCGATGATGCCAATACGTAATTTCTTTGTCAATTGATCACACCTCCCAGTATCGATCATCCGCCTGCTGCCGACCGGTTTGCCCGGATGTGGGCGCGGCCTTTGACAACCGGCCTGTTTCTGGCGGGTCAAGTCCATTATTGGCTAAATGGGGCAGATTGTCCACCTATTCTGCAGACACTGCACAGCATGTATGAAAGCGTCTGCTCTATGAAAGAAACGCTTTTGTCATGATGAATTTGTGCTAAGATAAAGACTAAGTTGCTGCCGGTTTTTGCCTGAAACAGCCGCAGCATCTGGTAGATGGGGGTGATTGACTGATGGCGGTTCAAGTGCGTTATGACGAGGACAGCAGGCTGGTCTTGTCCGGCATATCCTGCGACTGTGGTGGTGAGCATCTTCTACCGACACAGGATATTTATGTTGGTACTGATTTGCTCGCGAGACTACCGGCTTATATCCAAAAGAGGCAGCTGGGCAGCAACTGTGTGCTGGTGGCAGATGACAATACATGGCCACTGGCCGGGCAGCAACTGACCGCCATTCTTCAGGCTGCAGGCATCACGGTGCTGACATGTGTGCTGCGCCGCCAGGGAGAGCTGGAGCCGGATGAGCGTGCATGCGGAGAAGTCCTGCTGACGCTGCAGCCTGAAACCGATTTTCTGGTCAGTGTCGGTTCCGGATCCATCACCGATACGACACGCCTGGTTGCGGTGCGCACCGGTAAACCTTTTGTTTGTGTGGGCACAGCGCCATCCATGGATGGATACACTTCGGTGGTTGCCCCCCTGCTGCTGCGGGGTGTCAAGATCCACCGGGCTGCGGTATGCCCGGAAATTATCGTCTGTGACCTTGACCTTTTGTGCACGGCACCGATGGCTATGGTTGTTTCCGGCGTAGGGGATGTGCTGGGGAAATACATTGCCAGGACAGACTGGCAGATCGGCCAGATCATCAACGGTGAGCGCTACTGCACCGTTTGCGGCGATATGGTCATTGATGCGGTCAACCGGCTTCTGGAACATATCCCGGCGATCAGACAGCGTAGTGAACAGGGCATCCGCGTCCTGATCGAAGCCTTGTTGCTGGCTGGTGTCACGATCATGGTTATCGGCCATACCCGGGCCGTGGCCTCAATTGAACATAATATTGTTCACTACTGGGATATGATGAAGCTGATGGAAGGCCAGAAACAGCCCACACATGGGACAGCGGTCGGGATTGCGACTTTGCAGGTCTGGCCTCTCTACCAGCGGTTTGCCCGGGAGGATCTTTCACAGCTCAATCTGGAAGCGATCCGGGCACGCCGCATGGAACGGACACAGCGGGAATGGTGGCTGCTCAACGCCTACCAGGAAGAAGCAGCCAGGGAAATCATACGTGAGAACCCGGAGGATTTCCTGACCTGGACAGAACAAGCCAGACGAATCGGGCAGGCTCAGGCAAAACATCTGGAGCTCAAAGCTGTGATTGACGCCATGCCGCCTTTTGAACAGGTCCGGCAGGCTTTTCTGGAACTGGGTGCACCGTTGCAGCCGGCTGATCTGGATATTGACACGAGACTCTTGAATCGCTCCATGCATGCCGCTAAAGATTACAGAAGCCGTTACAGCTTGTTTAAACTGTTGGATGAATGCGGTTTGCTGCAAGACTATCTGTCAGATTATCCCTGGCTCTAGTATTGTGTCCAGATTGATGAACGCTGGTATACAGGCGCGCTGGTTTTCCAGCTAAGAAAAGAAAGGATCGGTAAGGCGATATGACCATTCAACCAATCAGATCCAAATGGAAAGGCACCCTGACAGATCGGGAGCGCTTCAACCGTCAGATGCATTATCAGGCTGTGGACCGCTGCTTTAACATGGAGTTTGGCTACTGGAACGAGAACTTCCAGCAATGGAAAATGTTTCGTGACCATGGCATCCGCAACAATGCCGAAGCCGACTTGTTTTTTAATTTTGACCGCATCGTTACCATTGGCGGCCTGAACTGGATGTCACCTCCGTTCGAACGAAAGGAAATCAGCCGCACTGCGGCACACGCAACCATTATCAATGAAGACGGACTGATGGCGGAGGTGCCGCTGGACAGCCATGACACCATTCCGCATTACATTAAGTCATCTATCGAGACGCCTGATGACTGGAAAAAAGTCAAAGAGGAGCGGTTTCGCATTGATGAAAACAGAAAAATCGATATCGCGAAACTAAAACAGGCACATCCCGACGATAGGGTTTACCCGCTGGGGGTCGGTACCGGCTCGATGATCGGCAAAGTTCGTGACATGCTGACTTTCGAAGGGCTGGCCTATGCTTGTTTTGATTATCCGGACATGGTGGAAGATATGGTTGAGACCGCGTGCCAGCTGGTTGAACACAGCCTGGATCAGCTTCTACCCCATTTCCAGTTTGACTACGCTGCCGGCTGGGAAGATATCTGCTTTAACAAAGGCCCCATTGTGACGCTTGATTTTTTCCGGAGTGTGGTCGTACCCCGCTATAAGCGCATCAATAAAAAATTGAAAGCTTATGGCATTGATATCTGGTACACAGACTGTGATGGCGACGTGAGGCCTTTGCTGCCCTATTTTTTGGAAAGCGGCATCAACTGCCTTTTTCCGTATGAAGTGAACAGCTGCACCCATCCGGCCGACCTGCTGCAGGAATATGGCAAAGACCTGCGCATTATGGGTGGTTTTGACAAAATGCAGCTGGGTGCCGGACGGGAAGCCATCAAAGCTTATATGGACACATTGGTTCCGCTGGTCGAAAGAGGCGGCTACATTCCTTTCTGCGACCATCGTTGCCCGCCTAATGTCGCCGAGCAGGACTACCTGTATTACCTCGATCTTAAAGAGAGCCGGTTCGGGCTGCGCTGATCGGCAATTGGCCTAGAACGACAAATCACCGTTGGCGATCAGCCAGTCAACCGCGGAGCGCACAGCCTGCAGAGAAGAGAAGCGCGGGGTGAAATCAAGCATTTGCCGTGCTTTCTCCATGGACGCATTCGGTGAGCGGGAGATATGCTCCAGCGTGATAGCTGCGTCTTCGGCTGAAACTGTTTTGGCCCATTGTTCGTATGGCTGGAATGCCAGTTTGGCTTCTTGACCGACCCAGGCAGCCACGGCTTGAGCGAAGCCAGCCAAGGTAATAGCTGCCGGTGATGCGGCGTGAAAACCCTGGCCGAAACTGATGCTGCCTCTGTTCATCGCAGCGATCATCACACCGGCCACATCGGCTGCGTGCACATGATGCAATGTTTCCAGACCCATATTGGGCAGGGTCAGTGTTTTGCCCTGGAACAAACGGGTGAATACATCCAGGTTGATGTTCCCCTGAGGGTTAATCGGCTTAAATCCTTCAGAGACAATATGACCGGGATGGACAATGGTTCCGGGGAATCCGCTACGGGCAAAAAGCCGTTGTAGGGCATCGTCCATTTTGCGTTTTTCCTGGCCGTAGGTGTCTTCTGATTCCCTGTTCAGATGTTCCGGACAAGGCACCACACTGCTCGGTCCATGCATCCAGATGCTGCCGACAGCAATGTAATGGTCAATGCGGTCATTGAGCGCGCTTGTCAGGTTCAACATATCTTTTTCACTGTAGCAGACAAGGTCGAACACCACGTCTGGTGCGAGCGCAACTACCTGCTGCGCGAAATCTTCCTGTTTCCGGTCGAGAACGACCTGTTCAACCACCTGCCAGACCGGCTGGGAACGCGGGGGCGTCTGACGGCCTCTGGTGATGACGACCACCTCATGGCCTTCTGCGCAGAGCATGGGTGTCAGATAAGAGCCGATCCGGCCTTTGCCACCGATAACAACAATCCGTTTCATCGTAACTTCCTCCTGTAATGCCTGTGCTGCAGCCGGGCCGCAGGTTTCAGGCGGTGTTCAATAAAGCGACATCTTTAGTTTATCAAGGACACAGCGTTCTGCCAACACAAGAGGCGGTCAGCTTCTTTCAGTTAATCTCTGGCAACGCTCGTTTCTGATACAATAGAAGGTACATAAAACAGGAAGATGGTGAAGGCTCATGGGCATAGCGGTTGTCGGTAGCTTAAACATGGATATGGTGGTGACAGCACCGCGGATCCCGCTCAAGGGCGAAACCATACTGGGAAAACGGCTTGATTATTTTCCTGGAGGTAAAGGGGCCAACCAGGCTTATGCGCTCGGCCGCCTGGGGGACAGACCGGCTATGTACGGCTGTGTCGGCAGCGATCTTTTCGCACACCGCCTGATTGATAGCCTTGCTGCCACCAATGTCTGTACGGACAGCATCCGCAGGCTGGACGACGAACAGACCGGAGTAGCACTGATCACTGTCGGTGAAGCAGACAATACCATTGTGGTTGTGCAGGGCGCGAACAGCCGTGTGGACCGGACTTATGCTGACACGGTCAAATCTGATCTGCTGCATTCAGATCTGGTTATGCTTCAGCTGGAGATCCCACTGGACACTGTTTGCTACATCAGCGCGTTTTGTCATCAGGCAGGCGTTCCAGTCCTTTTGAATCCTGCGCCGGCCATGCCTCTTCCCCGAGAGCTGCTTGATCAGGTGACCTGGATCACACCCAATGAACATGAAGCACGTCAGATTTTCGGGCATGCTGACGCATTGGATATACTGCTCAGGCGCTACCCCGGTAAACTGATTGTCACCCTGGGAAAAGAAGGATCAGCCGCGGCGACAGGTGATGGTCAGGTTCTGCGTGTTCCCGCTATCCGGACCAGGGTTGTGGATACAACCGGCGCCGGCGATACCTTCAATGCTGCGTTTGCCTATGCCATTAGCAGAGACCATCAACTGATGCAGGCTTTGCTGTTTGCCAATACAGCAGCAGGGATAAGCACCGAAAAGCTGGGCGCGCAGAATGGTATGCCGACATTGGCCCAGGTGCTGGAGCGCCTGCCCTGACGAGGAGGATATGTGTGAAAAAAATCGTCCTGATTCCTGATTCTTTTAAAGGGACCATGAGCTCAACGGAAATTTGTGCGATTATGGCCGGGCAAATACGGCGGTATGAACCGGTTGCTGAACTGATCAGCATACCGGTTGCCGATGGTGGTGAAGGCAGTGTGGATGCCTTTATCAGCGCGATGGGCGGCCAGCGGATTGACACTGTAGTCAGTGGACCATACGGGAAGCCGGTCGAGGCCTTTTATGGCAAGCTGCCAGGCGATACTGTCGTGGTCGAAATGGCGGCCGCCGCAGGCCTTCCCCTGGTCGGAGATAACCGCCAGGCGGATCAGACAACGACTTACGGAGTCGGTGAATTGATTGCCCGGGCTGTGCGTTCCGGCGCAAAGAAGCTGATTATCGGACTGGGCGGTAGTGCCACCAATGACGGTGGAACAGGTGCGGCAGCAGCACTTGGTGTGCGCTTCTACAATAATGAGGGTCATCCCTTTGTCCCGGTTGGCGCTACACTGCAAGACATTGCGCGCATGGACATGACCGGCCTCCTGCCGGAGATTAGGCAGATTGAATGTGTCAGCATGTGTGACATTGACAACCCTTTATGCGGACCACAAGGGGCAGCAGCCGTATTTGGGCCGCAAAAAGGCGCTGATGAAGCTATGGTGCAGCGTCTGGATGCCGGATTACGCCACCTGGCCAAACTGGTCAGGCGAGACTTGGGTATTGGCATTCTGGATCTGCCCGGTGCCGGCGCAGCCGGGGGTATGGGTGGCGGCACGGTTGCTTTTCTGGGCGCCCGGTTGGAAATGGGCATAGAAACGGTTTTAAACACCGTTTCCTTTAACGAGCTGGCAGCGGACGCTGACCTTGTCCTGACTGGTGAAGGCAAGCTGGACGTGCAGTCTTTGCGCGGGAAAGTCGTTATTGGGGTTGCACGCAGAACCAAAAAACTGCATGTTCCGCTGATTGCCATCGTCGGCGATATCGGAGACGCGGTGGAACAGGCCTATACAGAGGGCGTCTCAGGCATTTTCAGTATCAATCGTGTTGCTGTGCCTTATGCTGAAGCAAAGGTTCGGGCCCATTCTGATTTGGCCCTGACCGTGGACAATCTATTTCGGTTTATCCACAATATGCGTGTTTAAACGCAGAAAGAGGCGAGGAAGATGGCAAAGCGCTGTGCACTGGTAACTGGAGGCAGCCGTGGTATTGGCCGCGGCATCGTACTGGCTCTGGCGGCTGAAGGATATGATCTGGCGTTAACCTATGCCACTGCAGCAGAAGAAGCAGAGGAAACGGCGGAGCAGGTCAGGTCATTTGGCGGTGCCTGCTTTGTCCACCAGGCCAGCCTGGAGAAAAAAGAAGTGGCGGAGACGGTCGTGGATGAGGCCGTGCGCGATCTGGGTCGATTGGATCTGCTGGTCAATAATGCCGGGGTGACCCGTTTTGCCTATCTGGAGGATGTGACTGCCGACCAGCTGGACTTTATCTATCATTTGAACTGGCGGGCTCCGCTGCTTTGCGCCCAGGCGGCTGCCGGGCATATGATCCGGCAGGAGACCCGGGGCAGCATCATTAATATTGCTTCCACACGGGGTATCCGGGCCTATGCCAATGATCATTTTTATGGCGCCATGAAAGCTGCGCTGATCAGAACCAGTGAATCTTTGGCTCTGGATTTGTCCCGACATGGCATCCGTGTGAATGTGATCGCACCTGGAGCGACGATGATCCGCGGTGAGGTCACCAAAGAAGCGGCCGCAACAGTCAGCTGGGCCTCGAAAGTGCCGCTCGGACGGTTTGGCACACCTTCTGAAGTGGGTCAACTGGCTGTTTATCTGGCATCTGACCAGGCAACCTATATCACCGGCGCGGTGGTGAAGATCGACGGTGGCCTGATTTTACCTGGCATGCCGGAAGACGCATCGCCTGAATCCGGATATGGCTGGGCAAAGCGGAGATAGCAGACCCGGTAGGCAAACGATGGTGTTGGTATCCAGCTGGCTTAGACTCAGCGGCTGACCGCGTCGAGGAAGGCCTGGCAAATCAGGGCATGCCCTGCGGGTGTAGGATGGACACCGTCTGCGGCCCAGACAGCATAAGGCAGCAGTTGGGAAGCTGCATGCATAAGGCCGCCCAACGGGATATATCGCGCCGCATAGGTGTACGCCAGTTCCCTGAGCGCCGCTACTTTGGGATCCAGGTCAACATGCCAGGTTCGCCGGTCTTCCGGATATGGCAGGAAGAATGGTTCGATGACGATAAGGCCGATGCCTGCGGCACTGGTCATCTGAAACAGGCACTGCAGGTTTTCCCCATAGGTTTCCGTGCTGGTTGGGTTGTTCTGGTCATATCGGCGCCAGGTGTCGTTGATACCGATCATGATGGAAACCCAGTCCGGTTTTATGTCCAGACAGTCTTCCTGCCAGCGTTCAACCAGGTCACCGGAGCGGTTGCCGCTGATACCGCGGTTGATGAAGTGCAGGCCAAGATCCGGACGTTCTGCCGTCAGGCGGGCGGCGATCATCATCGCGTAACCTCTGCCCAGATCCTGATCATTTTCCCGGCTGCGTCCGCAGTCTGTCACGGAATCCCCTTGAAAGAGAATGGTTTGCCCTTTTTCCAGAATCATGCTGTATACCTCTCTAATTTGATTGTTGATCGTTTTACGGTCAAGAACATTATACTGCGACACCAGAAGGCAATCGTATTAAATTTAAAGGACAAAAGACCAAACCTGAAGCGATCTGGCCAGAACGCTGTCAAACACAAAGTAACCGTTCCTGTGCTAAAATAAAAGTGGCTGATATCGTTTGGATTGCGTCCGGCGGCCATCCATGGTTTTTCCCGACGCCATACCGCACAAATAGAAGTGACCATTCAGGCAGACAGAAACAATAGGAGATTGTTCCTGCAAAAAGCATACAGGGAGGCGAAATGATGGAAGCATTCGATGATTTTCGCATACCAGCTGATCAGTTAAGTCGTGCCTGCAGCACCCAGGACGATCTGGGTTTCTGCCGGACCATGCAGGATATTCCGCCCCTCGAAGGGGTGATCGGCCAGGAACGTGCGGTCCGATCGATGCAGTTTGGTCTGGACATGTCTGTACAGGGATACAACATTTTTGTTGTTGGCCCTCCGGGTACCGGAAAAAGCACTTATGTCGATGCCATTGTCAAGCATGTCGCAGAAAAGGGTGATGTCCCTGATGACTGGTGTTATATCTACAACTTTCAGGATCGGGACAACCCTCTGGCAATAGCACTTCCTGCAGGACGCGGGCGGGTGCTTGTCCGTGACATGGATGAACTGGTCAGCGACTTGCGCCTGGCCATTCCCAAAGCTTTTGAAAGCAGCGATTATGAGCTGCAGAAAGACGAGATTGTACAGGAAGCGCAAGCTCAGATGCAGGCTGCTTTCCAACAGATAGAACAAGAAGCGCGCGAAGCCGGTTTTTCATTGAAGCAGGTTCCGGGGAAATTTTTGTTTGTCCCATTAAAGGAAAACAAGAGCCTGTCCAGTGAGGACTTCAAACAACTGCCGGAAGAAGAACAGCGCGCATATGAAGAACGAGGCCGCCGTCTGGAAAAGAAACTGGAGGAAACACTGAACGCCGGCCGTATGCTGGAGAAACAGGCGAAAACACGGATTCTTGATCTGGAGAAAAAAATTACACGCCTGGCTGCTGAACCGCTGGTTAGAAAACTAATCGAGCAATACCAGGATAACGCCATGCTTGTCAGCTATCTGCAGGCTGTTCTGGAAGATGTGGCGGGTAATCACGTCACATTCAAACAAGAGGAAACCCCTGCGGAACAGAACGTGGTCAGTTTAGCACCAGCATCTGATACAGAAGACAGCTTTCTGCGTTATAAAGTCAACTTGTTTGTGAACCATGAGAAAACTAAAGGTGTGCCGGTGGTTATTGAACCCTTTCCCAATTATTACAGCCTGTTTGGGAAAATCGAGTACCGCAGCCAATTGATGGCGATGACCACCAATTTCACCATGGCCAGATCCGGTGCCCTGCACAAAGCCAATGGCGGGTATCTGGTGCTGCAGGCCAGAGATGTGCTGCTGGAGCCCTTTGTCTGGGATACCTTGAAAAGGGTGCTCAAGTACGGTTCAATCGCCGTTGAAAACATCGGGGAACAATATCGTTATGTGCCCATCGCCACCATGCGCATGGAAGCCATCCCGCTGAACGTCAAGGTCATTCTGATAGGCAGCCCGCTGTTGTATTACATCTTGTCAACAGATGAGGATTTTCAGAAACTGTTTAAAGTCAAAGTTGAGTTTGATGTGGAGATGGTGAGGAATGCCGATACACAATGCAAATACGCTTCTTTTATCCGCTCCATTTGCGAGCGGGAACATCTTTTGCCCTTTAGCCAGGACGGCCTGATCCGCATGATCGACCATGGATCACGGCTAGCCGGAAGTCAGAACAAGCTCTCCACCCGTTTCAACGAGGTCCGGGAGCTCGTCTATGAAGCGCATGCGCTAGCCAGTAAGGAGAACGCCTACTCTGTGGCGTCCGTTCATGTCAGCCGGGCGATTCAGGAGCGCAAGTACCGCAACAACCGTGTCGAAGAAAAAATCCAGGAAATGATCGCCCAGGGTAAAATCCTGATTGATGTAAAAGGCACTGTGATCGGGCAGATCAATGGTTTGTCGATCATATCCCTGGGCAGCTATACTTTCGGGCAGCCTTCCCGGATCACTGCCGTCACTTATCTTGGAAAAGGCGGCGTGATCAATATCGAACGGGAAACCAAGATGAGTGGCCAGATCCACGATAAAGGGGTCTTGATCCTGTCAGGATATCTGGGGTCACGCTTTGCCCAGCGTTTTCCGCTTAGTCTGACGGCACAGATCACTTTTGAGCAGAATTATGAAGGCGTGGATGGCGACAGCGCATCTTGTGCTGAGCTTTGCGCCATCCTCTCCAGTCTGGCTGATCTACCGATCCGGCAAGGCCTGGCGATGACCGGATCGGTCAATCAGTTGGGGCGTATGCAGCCTATCGGCGGCGTGACGGAAAAAGTTGAAGGTTTCTTTGATGTCTGCCGGAGTGCCGGACTGACTGGCGAGCAGGGTGTGATCGTGCCGGTGCAGAACGTTGACAACCTGATGCTTAAAGATGAGGTTGTCGAGGCGGTTCGCCAAGGTATCTTTCATGTATACGCGGTCCGTTGCGTCGAAGAAGCAATTGAAATGCTGACGGGTTTGCCGGCGGGCGCTTGTGACCAGGAAGGCTTGTATCCGGGCGATACGGTCTTTGGACGTGTTGCCCGCAAACTGCTGGATTATCAGGAAAGGCTTCAGGCGCTGGATCATGGTACACTTTGGGCATAACACAGACAGGAAGGTGATGTGTCAGATGCAGCCTCGCGAGCGATTCATCGCAGCTTTGAACCATGAACCGATCCAGGGTCGTGTGCCAACGTTTGAACTTGTATTTTTCCTGACCATGGAGAAATTCGGCAGGGTTCATCCCTCACAGCGCCATTACGCGCAGTGGGACCAGATGTCGCAACAGGAAAAGGAAAAGCACCGGGATGATATCGCCCGTTTGTTTCTTGAAACTGCTGAAACCTATGGCCATGATGCGATTTTTGTCCATCCAAATCCTGCCGGTATTGATGAAACCCGACGTCTTCTTTATAGAATTCGCGAGATTAGTGGGGATCGTTATTTTTTGATGCTGCATGGTGATGCGACTTTTTCCGTCCCCGATGGCAGCCATATGCTGGATTTTGCCTATCAGCTTTTCGAAGAACCCCAAAAACTGCATGCCGAGGCTGCCGCAATGGTTGAGCAGGCCTTGCTCAAGGCAGACCAGCTGAAGCATGAGGATCTCCTGGACGGGTTTGCCCTTTGTTCTGATTATTGCTTTAACAACGGCCCTTTTCTCAGCCCTGTCCAGTTTTCCGAATTTGTCACACCCTATCTGGCCCGGCTTATCCAAGGCTATCGCGACCGGGGCTTCTATACGATCAAACATACAGATGGCAATATTATGCCGATCCTGGATCAACTGATTGAAACCAACCCGCATGCCCTGCATTCGCTGGATCCCCAGGCAGGGGTGGACATCGCGGAAGTCAAGCGGCTTTATGGTGATCGTGTCTGCCTGATTGGCAATGTCAATTGCGGCCTGCTGGAGACAGGCACCGATGAGCAGGTGATTGCTTCAGCCCGCTACTGCCTGCAGCATGGGATGCCAGGCTATGGTTATATTTTTTCCACGTCAAACTGCGTCTATACAGGCATGCCTCTGGCCCGATATGAACTGCTCATGAAAGTATTGGAGGAAGAGGGCCGATACCCTGATCATTGAAAATGGTCATCCACAGGCAGGCACCCATCGGCATCACAAAACTTATTGCAGACCAGCATCGTGCGGGCCCTTTCCTGAGATTACGCCATAGAAGGAATGGCGCACGAATGATCATGATCAATAACCCAGCCGAAAATCCACCCTCTTGTCCAGTGTCTCTCCGCGCAGATAGCGGGCATAGTTGTCCAGGGCAATCCTGGCGATGCGTCGACGGGTCTGAATGAGGCTGTAACCACCGCTGACATGGGGCGTGATGAGGGCGTTGGGAATTTTCCACAGGCGGTGGTCGGCAGGCAGCGGCTCCGGGTCAGTGACATCAAGACCGGCACCCAGCAGATGACCTTCTTCCATCAGGTCACACAGCGCTTCTGTATCAACCGACCTGCCCCGGCCGACATTGAGTAGAATAGCTGTTTTCTTCATGGCAGCTAGGCGTTTCCGGTTCATGATCTGGTAAGTCTCGTCGGTGTCCGGCAAAGAAAGGGCAACAACATCTGCTCTGGGCAGAAGCTGATCCAATTCAGCGATCAGATGCAGTTCGTCGACATAAGGCGGCCGGTCAGCAGGATGCCTTTTCACGCCGATTGTCTGGCTGCCCAACAATTTCATGCGTCGGGCAAATTCACGACCGATATCGCCCAGGCCGACGACAACCGTCGTCGCGCCGTCGATAGAAGTGACGCCTCCTTCACTTTGCCATGTGCTGCTTAGCTTGTTCCGATGATACAGATACAGCTTTTTTTGGATCATCAGTAACATTGCCAGCATATGCTCTGAAATAGCCAGGCCATATGCGCCGGCAGCATTGGTGAGTACCGCCTGCTCAGGGAATTGCCCGGAAATGACATATTCCCTGGCTCCGGCGGAACTGAGCTGCAGCCATTCCAGTTTATCAGAACCGGCGATGCCGGCTACCGGCACACTGCCTAGGATGACATGGCTGTCCATGATCATCTCCTGTGTCAAATCAGCCTTTTCCGGATATAGATAACTGTTGTGGGGAGCCATGGCTTCCAGTTCTTGTTTTTCTGCGGCGTCCAGGGGCAGCAGGACAAGGACCGTTTTTTGAACGTTCATAGGTTGCCTCCAGAATGATATTTGATTTTTATTCTAGCATAGGCAGCGATTGCGGGACAGATGCTCGAATCGTCATTTTTCCCCGCTTAGGATTATAATGGAAAAGTCGAACGGCTGCGCGGATTTGATGATGGTGTAAACAGAACAACAAGTTTGCAAGGAGATCACGATGAAACAGGCATTATTGGCTGAACAGAAAAATGAAATAACGGCATATACAATTTACAAAAAACTGGCAGGCATGGTTCGTGACACGAAAAACACCAGTATTCTAAAAAAAATGAGCCAGGAAGAGTACCGGCATTATCAGGTGTTGAAGCAGATGACTCAGGAAGACGTCAAACCAAGCCGTATGACTGTTCTTTTTTTCCAATTGATATGCCGTCTGCTTGGCTTGACTTTCGCCATGAAGACATTGGAGCGGAATGAAGATAAAGCGGTGGTTATATACGGCGAGATGGCCGGACAGTATCCCCAGCTCATGACACTGGTGGCCGACGAACAAAGCCATGAAACGCAGCTGATCGCAATGATCGATGAAGAAAGGCTGAATTACATGGGCTCTGTTGTGCTTGGCTTGAATGATGCCCTGGTGGAACTGAGCGGTGCCCTGGCAGGATTCACCTTCGCTTTCCAAAATGCCCGCCTGATCGCGGTCACCGCTTTGATAACTGGCATCAGCGCCTCCTTGTCCATGTCAGCCAGTGAATACCTCTCCACCAAACAGGAAACCGGCAAGACAGGACCATCCCTGAAAGCAGCTGTCTATACAGGTATCGCCTATGTCTTTACCGTCATTGCCCTGGTCTTGCCTTATCTGATTTTAACAAATCCGTTTATCAGCCTGGCCGTCTGCCTGTTGATTGCCGTGATGATTATCTTTCTTTTCAATTATTACATGTCGGTTGTGCAGGATACGCCGTTTCGGCGGCGTTTCCTGGAGATGGCCGGCATCAGCCTGGGCGTTTCTGCTTTGTCTTTCCTGATTGGTCTGCTGGTCAAACAGATTTTTGGCATTGATGTCTGATCAGAATGTCCTTTGGCAGGTGGTCGTATGATCCGGTCAGCATGGCTGGCAAAGGTCTGCAAATTATATGAAATAACGTTTTACACCCGGCCAACGTTAGCCTTGACAGGTGATGTGTTTTTCTCTATTGTGAAACACAAGTGCTTCTTTTCAGAACTTCCTAATGGCGCATCCGTCACGGCTCAAGCCGTCTCAGCGCACAATCGATCAATCGATCAGGAGATGAAACATGGACACAATCAAACTTGGCTTTGTTGGATTAGGCGGCCGCGGCCGCGGCTTGCTCAAGCTGATCTGCGAAATGGAGGATGTTCAAATTCTGGGCATCTGTGACCTGCGGCAGGATCTGCTTGATCAGGGCAGTGAAATTTTCCGGGAGACAACCGGAAAAACCGCCACGACTTTTCAAAATTATGACGAGATGCTGAATGTAGCTGATATTCAGGGCGTTGTCATTGCAACATCATGGGTGTCACACATACCGTTGGCCATTAAAGCCATGAAAGCCGGCAAATACGCCGCTTTTGAAGTAGGCGGCGCGACATCGATTGAAGAGTGCTGGCGTCTGGTCCGAACACATGAAGATACAGGCGTACCCTGTATGATGCTGGAAAACTGCTGCTATGGACGCACAGAACTGGCTCTGCTGAACATGATTCGCCAAGGCGCATTTGGTGAACTGATCCATATGCGCGGCGCCTACGGTCACAATCTGAGCGAAAGCCTGATCAACCGCATTGATGATAACCATTACCGCCATCATCATTATCACCATCGCAATGGTGATAATTACCCCACACATGCGCTGGGCCCTATTTGCAACATGCTGAAAATCAACCGGGGCAACCGGATGACAACCTTGACAGCGACCGCTTCCAAGGCGCGCGGCCTGCACCATCGCGCACAGGTCAACAAAGGATCAGACTCAGCGGAAGCCGGCTGGACCTGGGAAAACGGCGATGTTGTGACCACCGTGATCAAGTGCGCCCACGGAGAAACCATCAGCCTGACGCTGGATACCTGTCTGCCGCGGCCTTATTCCCGCCAGCTCTATGTGCAGGGGATCCACGGCCTCTATATGGAAGACGGCAGTCAGATCTATCTGGAAAATATCAGTCCCAAATACGATGAATGGGAAGCATTCGCACCTTATCTGGAAAAATACGACCATCCGCTCTGGCAGTGGTTCGCGAAAGCCGGGGTGAAAGGTGGTCATGGCGGTATGGACTACCTGGTTCTGCGTTCTTTTGTTGAAAGCATCCGTGATGGGCGTGACACGCCGATTGACGCCTATGACGCTGCTGCCTGGATGAGCATCACCTGCCTGTCAGAGCAGTCAGTTGCCATGGGCAGCACACCGCAGCCCATTCCTGATTTCACAAACGGCCGCTGGATCGACCGGCCGGCGGATCCGACCTGCCGTTATTCACTGGACCAGATTCACGACGATTTGTTTGCTGATTGATCTGGCTCAGCCATAGATACACTGCCTGTCTTCAGGCTAACTCATCTGGCGCTTTCACTGCCGTTTTTGGTTGTTTGCTGATATCGTTCAGCAACTGCCATTGACCAGATCGGAAGCGCCAGATGATTAATGCGGTGCGTATGACGATATCAACACCCATAGCCAGCCAGAATCCATTCAGGCCCATATCCAGAACAAAGGCAAAAAGGAGACTGAAAGCCAGTCGGATACCCCAGTTGCCGATAGCGGTGATGTACATCACCCACCGGGTATCTCCTGCGCCGCGCAGCGAACCGGCCAGAACCATGAAAATACCAAACAAGGGTTGGAAGATAATGAAGATGCGCAAGGATGATGCGGCCAGACGGATCACTTCCGGCTCATTGCTGTAGAGATCGGCTATCGGCCAGACAAAAAGATACATGAAGACAGATGCCACAGCCAAAATGATGGTTGTGATGAATGCGGTTTGTTTGCCATATGCGTAGGCCAATTTCTTTTTGCCGGCTCCCAGTGCCTGGCCGACAAGTGTTGTTGCTGCTGTGCCAAAACCAAAACCTGGCATAAAAGACAATGAATTGATGTTCATGGTGATGGCATTTGCCGCCAGTGTTGCGGTGCCTAGACCAGCGACCAGCGATGTGTAGACAATCATGCTGCTCTGCCGGACCAGTTGTTCGATCGCAGCGGGAATACCGATGCGCAGGATATTGCGCAATATCGGCCAGTCCAGCTTCCAGACGACCTGGTGTCGCTCCAGGCGAATGCTTGTACGGCCACGAATCAACACAATAAGGCCAATCACGCACCCGCATATCCTGGCCAGTGCGGACCCGTACGCCGCGCCACGTACGCCCAGGACGGGAAAGAAGCCAATGCCAAAAATGAGCAGATAATTAAAAAGAACGTTGACGATATTGGTGACCACCATGATGTACAAGGGTGTCTTCATATCGCCCAGTCCTTGAAGAACCGCGTTGATCACCATCATGGGCAAAGCGAAGACCATGGATGCCAGCACAATGCGCAGATACGCGCTGCCTTCAAGAAGAATAAAAGGATCTGCTTCATCCATAAGGATCATCATCAAGTCGAGCATTTTTTCAGCAAAGATCATGCCGAATAGAGCCAGAAACGCAGCTGCGATGATACCGCCCAGCAATGATTGCCACATGATATAGCCGGCCATTTTGTGATTGCCGGCGCCGATGTACTGGGCGACTAACGATGTGGTGGCAATTGTCATGGCCATCAGGGTGCCGATCAGAACGAAGACAAGACGATTGCCGATGTCGACAGAGGCGATAGCCGCTGAGCCCAGCTGGCCGATCATCATAATATCGATAACACCCACAAGACTTTGCAGCATCATTCGCAGAATCGCTGGCCATCCCAACCGGAAAATATGACGTCGCATCATTTGTGGTGATGTGGCGGAAAGAAAATCAGTCATAAAAAAGCATCCTCGTACAGTGTGGCTGCCATCATGTATGCCATGCTCCAGATGGCATAAGCCAGCCTCAGGTTAGCTGCCCTGTGCATAGATCAGGGCAGCTGTTGCGTGCTTCACATAATTATTCACTATAACCCGTTTTTAAAAACCCTGCAAGCAAGGGAAGCACCGAGTCAAGCAAACTAAAATTATGATGTATCTGAGCGTATGGCATGAAAATTGAAGAGATTTGAACCGACAGAAAGCAGCGAAGCGATGTTACGCTCAAGAAGAATGGTTATCACGCCAAAACATTGTATCGTGTTATGATCTTTGTTACATTTATTAGATACAGCATTACAACTACAGACGAATGATGTAGACTGTATTGATTTTTTTATGACCGGTATACCAGTTCTATTCTGGTTTACCGCCCAGGATCGCGGCCGGAACATGAGCCAGCTGGCAGAACCTCTGAATGGTTTTCAACGCTTGGCTACTGTAACTATTTCGTGATTTAGCTGGTGCGTACACACCATGCAGAAACGACAGAGAGGAGGTGGCGGGTCTCGCTCCTGACGGTTCAGCTTCGATGGCGGCAGACCTGCCCGTGTGTATGATCAAATATCCCCTGGACTATCCCGGCTGGCCTCAGATGGAACGACACGGTCTTTTCCTCAGGGAATATGCCCGATTAAAGTATGAATACGGGGCGGACCGGGTAGCGATTGAGCAGCTTCTCCAGTCTGCTGATCAAGCTCTGCAGGATGTGACCAGCAGAATTTGCCAGCTGGCGGAAAGCGATGAGCTTGCCAGGCAGGAACCCAATGAACTGGAACGTATCCAGGACCTGCGCCCTTCCGCGCAACATGAGCTATGGCAGTCCTTTGATGCGTCACGCTATTCTGACCGTCTGGCAGGAGCCCTGCTGGGACGGTTGGCTGGCTGTACCCTGGGCGCACCGGTTGAGTTCTGGAGCGTAGAGGAGATGAAAAGCTGGGCTGACTGGACGGGCGATGCATTTCCTCCGGTTGATTATTGGTCGGCGGTTCCGCAGCCACATCGCCTGCGATATGCAGTCAGCCCCTGTCAGGCCTACACCAGGAAAGGCCTTGATGGTGTCCCGGTTGACGACGACATCTCCTATACTTTGCTGGGGTTGCTGATCGCGGAGGAGCATGGCCTGGCGTTTTCGGCGGCTGACGTCGGCCGCAGCTGGCTGAGCTATCTGCCTTATGCCTGCACTGCTGAAGATGTGGCACTGCGTAATATGAAAGCAGGCATACCCGCAGAAGCCGCAGCAGATCACAACAACCCGTTCGCTCAGTGGATCGGTGCTGATATCCGCAGTGACCCCTGGGGTTATCTGGCTCCCGGTTTGCCGCAAAAAGCTGCTGCCATGGCCTGGAACGATGCGTGGGTCAGCCACCGGAGGAACGGACTGTATGGCGCGATGTATTTCAGCGCCGTGATAGCGGCTGCTTTCGCTTGTTCTGATCCCCGCGAAGCCCTGGCCTATGGCCTGAATGAAATCCCGCGGCATTGCCTTCTGGCAGAAGATATCCGCTGGGCCCTGGTGAAAGGCCGGGCGCTCAATGACTATCGTGAAGCCCGTCAAGCCGTTGTTGAACGCTTCGGTGACATGAGCGGTGTTCACACCAACCTGAATGCCTGCCTGACTATTTTTGGGCTGATGATCGGCGGGGACAATTTCAGCCGCAGTATCGGGGAAACCGTGGCTATGGGCTTTGATAATGATTGTACTGCGGCAACGGTCGGCAGCGTCTTTGGCGCTGCCTATGGTCTGTCAGCGATTCCCCGGCACTGGTATCAGCGCTTCAACAATAAAATTCTGACTTATCTTACAGGGCATCCGCAGTTTGCCATTGATGATGTGCTGAGCCGATTCCAGCGGCTCGCAGCGTCACAATTTCAGGCATAGCAGGTGATCGTAGCCTGTCTGTAAAGCAGCGCGCCATATGAGGCGCGCTGCCTGGACGATCTGCTTCCCTGTATCAGGCTTCCTGTCGCCAGCTGTTTGTGGGGTGTAAAAGCCGGACGCTTGCTTCTAGAGATCCAGTTCCAGGATATTTACGTCCCGTACCGGCAGAACGCTATCAAAAGGCAGGTAAAACGTTTTGATCTGGCAAGGCGTGAAACTTGTTTCCCATCTTCGGCCGAGCAAGGGCAGATCTATTTCGGCAACCGTTGCCTGTCCGGTGCTTTCGTAGCAGCGCAGGATGTATCCTGCGTTGTCTTCAGCAAGCTTAAAGACGGTCATCAGGATATTGGCTGCGTTGATGGCCAGACCACTGCCGCAAAGAGGAAGCGAACCTTTGTGGTAGGTCTCGTAGACACTGGGTATGGTTGTGTTCAGGATCATGGCTTTCTGCTGGATGGCGGCCGAACGCCAGTCGCCTGAGTAGGGGCACAGCGTATATTTGACCAGGCTTTCTCCCTGATCCATATACTGGCAGCGGTCATCCCGCTCACCGTAATGGTCGGCATAGGCCGCCCCGCGCAAGATGGTCAGCCGAACGATGCTGTCTTTCACATCAACAGCATGTGATGAATCGTTCAGAACAGCCAGACCATAAACCCCGTTGCCGATATCGACCCAATGCTGGATTGGTTTTTCCTCGCCATCCATCGGCCGCTTCAGGAAACCATAAGGAATCTCATGGGTGGTCATAGCCTCACGGATAGACAGGGGAAATTCGATTTTCAGCATACGATGCTTTTCCTGCCAGAAAATGCGGGCTTGCACCTCTATATCAGGACGATCGCAGTACACATGAAAATCCTGTTCCAAACTGGATTGCCCCCAGCTGGTCGTGAGCCGGATCACACCTCTGAGCGGACCTGCTTCCAGTACAGTCAGTTTTCCGTATTTAAACGTTCCAATGACCTTCCGATACTCTTTGAGCCCATGACCCCAGGTGTCGCTGTGTGTCTCATCAATCACCAGACCGACTGATGCGGGGGCACTGAGCAGCTCCCGGTTGATCTGTTTGTCAAATAATGAGACAAGTCCGCCGTCGGCCGCTGACAAGACGATTCTGACATAGGCGTTCTCCATGCCTGATCCATCATCTGCAAGCAGGACCGGCGCATACCGGAAGTGCGGACCATGCTCCGGTGCCGTTACATCAGGTCCAGGGGATTCAGAATGCTTGTGCAGCCAGAAGGTACTGTAGCCAAGTGGCGGCAATGATGCCAGAAAAAGGGTGTTCCATTTACCGTCGGCATGGTTGGTTATAGCGCTGCGGACCCGCTGAATGGGCAGCCTGCGGCCTGCCGCGTCGGTGACGGCCATCAGGTCAGCCTGATCACCTGCCTCTGCATCCCGGGCTTTTCTGACAGCGTGCAAGTCGCCGCACGCCTCGACCGGAACGGTTACAGTGAAAGGCAATGGATTGAATACAACCAGAGGGGTTCCTTTTACGGACAGTCCCCAGAGTTTCCAGTCATCATCTTTGGATCGTGCCAGCGGTTGTTCGCCTATAGTATCGATCGACCAGGAGATCTGCTGCAAAGCCTGGTTCATGACTTCGCTGGCGGAGCATAGCGCGTAGCCATAGAAGTCAGCTGCATCATCATATGCGGCTTTCAGGCTGCATCCCGCCAGAATATCATGAAACTGGTTGAACATCACTTTTTCCCAAGCGTTTCGCAATATTTTGGTTTGAACCTTACCGCCAAAAAGACTGTAGGCAAGGGTCGCGAAGCGCTCGCTGCCAAGCAGGCGTTGTTCAGCGCGTCGGTTGAGCTGCTTGATTTTGAGCATGGCACTGTAGCATCCAATGGCATGGTACTGCAAATCATCTTCAATCACCTGCAGATTTGGCTTCATGGCAGCTATCGCTTTCATAAACGCCGGCGGCGAGCTATAGCGCAGCGGCGGAAAGCCCGGCTGATCACGCAGTTCCTCAATCTGCTCAAGCAGCGCGATGGTTGGGCCGCCGCCATGGTTGCCGACACCATAGAACAACATCATTTCCGCATTGAGGTTCTGTCCGATCCCGGCCACCTGGATGATCCTGTCTGTCAGATCATCAGGATCCGAGAGGTTATAGCTGCCAGGAATTTTATAAGCTAGCAACCGGCTGCCGTCCGGGCTTTGCCAGTAAAAAAGATTGTCGACTCCCGGCTTTTCATGATCACCGGGACGGAGAAAGACATAGCTGGACATACCACTCAATCTAAGGATCTGAGGAAGCATGCCGTTGTGGCCGAATGAATCGACATTATATCCGGAATCGCAAATGATGCCAAACTTATCCAGATAATAGCGCTGGGAATAGAGCCCGTGCCTGGCATATGATTCGCCACAGGGGATGTTGCAGTCCGGCTGAAGGTGCCAGCCATTGACCGGAACCCAGCGACCATCATGAACCGCCTGCCGGATTTTGCTGAATAAGGCCGGGCAGTTTTGCTCAACCCACTGATAATAGCAGGCGCCGGCACAGGTAAAGATAAAATCCGGATATTCCTCAATGCGGTCCAAGGCTGCCTGAAAGGTGGCTTTGACCTCACTGAATCCGTCTGTCCAGGGCCATAGCCAGACCGGATCAATATGGGCGTTGCCGATCAGGTGTATCACCCGTTCCGGCTGCTCGGCTGCGTTTTGATTTTTTGCCGTTTCAGTGCCCATTATCTTGTCCCTCCTGCTTTCTGTGGCACAAACCGCCAGACGTCAGATAGATGAAGCGAGGATATAGTCAGCTTGATTCTTTCATTATCACTGAGGGATGCGTATAGCGTCAATGGAAAGCCAGACCGAGCCGTTAGCTGCCAGGCAGCGGCTGTTATATTGCGCTGAAACACGCAATGCGTTAAGATGAAACGAATTATCTTAACGGATAAACGATAACCCAGGGTTAAATGAACAGACATGTGAGGGACTATCCTTTGTTTGAGCAATTCTCTATAACCGCATTGCAGTTGATCAAACTCTTCTCATTTATAGCCGCCGGCTATCTCCTGCGTCGACTCTCTTTATTGCCGGACCAGACTGGCATCGTTTTGTCTAAGCTGGAAGTCTATTTGTTTCTTCCAGCGCTGTGCTTTCGCACCATGGCCAATAATTTCCGGCCATCTGTCATCAAAGAGCAAAGCACGATGCTGCTTATTTCGCTGGCTGTGCTCAGCGTGACCTTTTTGCTGTCACGCTTGCTGGCCCGTTTTTTTACCGCGGACAAAAATATCCGGGAAGTTTATTCATATTCATTTACGATCCCAAACCTGGGCTATCTGGGCTATCCGCTTGTCCTGGCTCTTTTGGGTGAACTTACGCTATTCCATTTCATGGTGTTTACCATTCCCTATTCGATCTTTATCTATACAGTTGGGATCTATATTCTCAATCCCAATCGCTCCTGGTCTTTCAAGAGTATGATCAACCCGTCCATGATCGCTTTGTTTCTCGGCATCGCCGCGGGTTTAGGCAACATCAGGATGCCGTCGGTTGTTATGGAAACGATGGATCTGGCATCAGACTGCATGGCGCCGGTTGCCATGTTGCTGACCGGTTTTGTGCTGGGTGCTTTTCTGCCGGGTCGGCTGCTGGGCAGGCTCAAGGTACATGTAGCTACCTGGATCCGGCTGATTGTGTTGCCTCTGGGCGTTTTTGCCGCGCTTCGCTTATTCCAGGTCAACCCGGATACAATCATGCTGGCTGTGATTCTTCTGGCCATGCCCTTCGGCCTGAATACGGTCATTTTCACACAGACGACAGGCGGTGACAGTACCGAGGGTGCCCAGCTTACTTTTGTCTCATACATCTACAGCCTGTTTACGGTACCGCTGGTCATCAGTCTGCTGCTGCATTTATTGGGTTATTCTACCTAGATGGCGGCCTGACGGATTCGGGCAGCCAGTTTATCCGGGAAATTGACAGTCATACCATCCACACCGCATGCCAATGCCCATTCCATCAGCATTGCATCAGCGACACCCCGGGCACGAACATCAAACCCGCGTTGATGTGCCTTGGAAACTGCTCCTGTGTCATAGTCGTCCGGCATTGACAACATCAAGGCTCATTTGCCACAATAGGGAACACAATATACCACAGGCTTTTCGGCTGTTGATCCTGAAAAACAAACGGACTGGCCAGAACGCAGGTTCCTCAGCTTGTCAGACAGCAGAGATTAATAGGGATACCTGCTGTGCAGGGTGAAAATTGCACGGGTGGTAAAAAACGTCAGGAGGCGGGTATGGAAATTAAATATCTTGGTACGGCCGCGGCTGAAGGCTGGCCGGGTTTGTTCTGCTCCTGCGATCATTGCCGCCGGGCGCGCCTGGCCGGCGGGGCCAGCATCCGGACACGATCGCAAGCCATTGTAGACGAAAGCCTGCTGATTGACTTCCCGCCCGATACATATCTTCATGTCCTGCAGCAGGGTCTGGATCTTACAAGGGTGACGCATTGTCTGATCACACATGATCACAGCGATCACCTCTACGCCGGGGATTTTGCCATGCGCTCAGGTGCTTTTGCCCATCGGCAGACACAAGAGGAACTGACTGTTTTTGCGACTTTGCCGGCCTGTGAGAAAATATGGCCTGTTCTCAGCAAGCACAATGACAGCGAAGGACCTACTGTCTGCTGTCAGATCCGGCCATTTGAGCCTTTCGCCGCAGGTCGCTACCAGGTCGTACCACTGAAGGCGGATCATGCGCAGGAAAGTGAGCCGGTCATCTACCTGATCAGCAGGGAAGGTCGTACTTTGCTTTACGGCAATGATACCGGCTGGTTTCCGCAAGAAACGTGGCAGTATCTAAAAGAAGAAGGCCATCTCCTGAATCTTGTTTCCCTGGACTGCACCGCACTGCAGCTGGATTGGCGTCGAGGACATATGGGATTGGCTGCCTGCGCTGAAGTCCGGCAAAAACTGATTGAGATGCGACTGGCTGATGATCAGACCCATTTTGTGATCAATCATTTCTCCCATAATGGCGGGCTGATCCATGATGAGCTGGTGCCTGTCGCTGCAGAACTTGGTTTTTCTGTAGCCTATGATGGTCTTACCGTGCCTGTTTAGGCCGCGTTTGTGGAAAGGGTCAGAAATGCAAGATGAAACAACGATAAATAAAACGGCTTCAGAAGTGCTGGATTTTCTGCAGGACAAAAGCATCGCCTATCATTTGATCGAGCATCCGCCGGCGCTGACCATGAACGACCTGGCCGCTGTCGATCAGGAACTGGGTGCGGACCATCCCAAAAACCTCTTTCTCTGCAACAGGCAGAAGACTGTGTTTTATCTCCTGCTGATGCCGGCGGACAAACTGTTCAAGACAGCGTCTGTTTCGAAACAACTACAGGTTGCCCGTCTTTCTTTCGCCGGGTCTGAGCACCTGGAAAGGCTGTTGCAGACAACACCGGGCGCCATATCTCCTCTGGGTCTTGTTTTTGACCGCCAACATGTTGTGCAGCTGCTGGTGGATCGTTCTTTGCGCGATTGCCAAAACATGGTCTTCCACCCTTGTATCAATACGGCCAGCCTGGTTGTGTCCGGCCGTGATTTTTTCGAGGTGTTTCTACCAGCTACGGGACATCAGCCTGTCTGGATCAACATTGAAGCGCGTTCAGGAGAGGCTGAAGCATGAAAACAAAACGACTGCTGGCTATCTGCGGCAATATCATGCTGGGAGCAGCCCTGCTGATCGTAATGTACTTGCTGCTTGACTTTTTTGTGCTTAATCCGGCGCCGCCCGGCAGTTGTCCACTGATAGGAAAACGGCCTTTGCTCTATCTGGCGATCGGCTTAAGTGTCTTTTCACTGATCCTATCTTTTTTTGAGCAACGCAAACCGGGTATCTGAGGGGCGGCCGCAAGGCATACAGCCGTCGTTGGTCTCGTGCAAACACACGTCGTTATAAAAACAGCATTGCCAGGAAAGCGATCAGAACCACGATGGGCGCTGTTTTGGACGTATAGGGCCCGGACCGGTCTTTTTTTTCTTTTTTAAACAACAGGTAGAGCAGCGCACCAACGGCCAGTGCCGGAAGGAACGCCGGTAAAGAAACAGAGGCCCCCAGCAAAGAAAACCCTGTTGTGAAATGAATGACCTGGAGGCGACAAGATGGAGGCTGCTCAAGTCTCAGCAGGAGCAGCCAGCAGAGCAAAGACGCGAGGCCGGCTGTCAGAAACGGCAAATACCATTGCTGGGGCTGCCAGAGCAATTTTGTGACCGGAGACAACAGAAGAAACAGATATAAAGCGCGTGGCGGTGTTTGCCGGTCAAAGAGAATCATAGCCCAGACCAGAAAGCCGGAGAAAGCGATCAGGTACATGGTGATCATGAAGATATTGAGCGCCGTATCGGGTATGCCGTAAAGACAGGCATCGCTGCGGTTTGCCGGAGATAGAGGACCATCACCCCAGAGCCAGACCAGCAAGGCAAAGCCTGTGCCGCTAACCACTTCGACCTTGGCATAGCGTGCGGCGATCGGCTGCCGGCAATAGCGACAGCGCCGTCGCAATAAAAGGTAGCTGATGACAGGAATCAGATCCATGCCGCCTAGCGGGTGCTGACAACGCGGGCAATATGAATGGCCGCGGACGATGGTCTCGCCGCGTGGCAGCCGGTAAATGCACACATTGAGAAAACTTCCGATGAGTAAACCGAAAAACCCGGCAACCACGGTGCGGTACACCGTCCAGAATACATCAGCCATGAGATTTTGTTCTCCTCTGCGCGCTGTTCAGGTCATCTGCCCTGCATTTTAACACAGCCCAAGCCTTTTTGTCGCACCGTGTATTCTGATCTGTTTATTGCTGTGAAAGTCAAAAAAAGTCAAAATATTGATGAAATACCGCCTGTTTGGTTTCCTGTGTTTCTTTACAAGACACCCTGGCTATGATAGAATCTTGTAGCATTTGGATGAATAGCACATATGTGCTGCTTAGGAGGATATACCATGGCTTCTGTGCTGGAGAAAAAAGAGAATAATGTGGTGACGCTTTCTGTTGACGTGACACCTGAGGCGTTTGCCGATGCGTTGCAGCGTTCCTTCAAGAAAAACGCCAACCAGTTCATGATCCCCGGATTCCGCAAAGGGAAAGCCCCGATGGGTCTGGTGACCAAATATTACGGTGAAGGGGTTCTCTATGAGGACGCCATCGATTTCGCAGCCAACCCGGCCTACGCAGAAGCCATAAAGGAACATGGTCTGGAACCCGTCGCCCAGCCTGAGATCGATATCACTGAAATCGGTCGCGAAAAAGGGCTTAAATTCTCTGTTTCTGTGACCGTGAAACCTGAAGTGGCCCTTGGCGAGTATCTGGGTGTCGAGGCGGTAAAGCCGGAGTTCCCTGTTGAAGATAAAGACGTTGATGATGAACTTAAGCGCATTCAAGAACGCAACAGCCGGATGATTCCTGTTGAAGACCGTGCCATCCAGGATGGCGATACCGCCAACATCGATTATGAAGGTTCCATTGACGGCGTTCCTTTTGACGGTGGCAAAGGTGCTTCTTATGATCTGAAGATTGGCTCGAAAACATTTATTCCCGGTTTTGAAGAACAGCTGATCGGCCATAACAGCGGTGAGTCTCTTGAGATCAAGGTGACATTCCCGGAATCCTATGGCAGTGAAGAGCTGGCCGGCAAGGAAGCGATATTCGCCGTGACCATCAACGATGTCAAAACAGCGGAACTGCCGGAACTGGATGATGAGTTCGCCAAAGATGTCAGTGAGTTTGAGACACTTGAAGAATATAAAGAAAGCCTGCGCAAGAAACAGGAAGAAAACGCGGCTAACAGAGCGAACGGCATCTATGAGGAAAATGTCATTAAGGCCGTAGCGGATAATGCAGTGATTGATCTGCCGCATGTCATGATCGACCAGGAAATAGAACGCATGGTCGACGAACAGCGTAATCAGATGCGTTACCAGGGTCTGGAACTGGAACAATACCTTAGCTATATGGGTCAAACACTGGATACTTTTACAGAGCAGTTGCACGAACCGGCAGAAAACCGGGTGAAAACCAGGCTGGTGCTTGAGACGATAGCCAAGGCGGAAAACGTTACAGCATCCGATGAAGAGATTGAAGAAGAAATCGAGAAAATGGCCAAGATGTACAACATGACGGTTGAAGACATCAAATCAAGACTGCCGGACATGAAAGATAGTTTTGTGACGGAGACAATCATCCAGCGCAAGACTGTGGAACGGCTTGTCGCACAGGCAAAACCGGTGGCGCCGCCTCCGGAGCCAGAACAGCAGGATGAAGAAGGCAACGTGCTGTCTGACGCGGCAGAGCCAGTCGTTGAAGCTGCTTCAGGTGACACACCGGAAGATTCAGCCAAAGAGTAAAGTGTAAGTGAGCGGGCGTGCCATGGGCACGCCTGCCATTTAAGGAAGCGGAAGGAGTATGACCAATGAGCCTTGTACCCATTGTAGTAGAACAAACCAATCGCGGTGAGCGGTCCTATGATATTTTTTCCCGCCTGCTTAAGGAACGGATAATCATCCTCAGCGATGAGGTTAATTCCGTTACAGCAAGCCTGATTACAGCCCAATTGCTTTTTCTGGAAGCGGAAGATCCGGAAAAGGACATCCAGTTTTATATCAACAGCCCCGGTGGTGAAGTGTCATCCGGCCTGATGATATACGACACCATGCAGTACATCAAGGCGGACATCCAGACCATCTGTATGGGCATGGCCGCCAGCATGGGGTCCTTTTTGCTCGCCGCCGGCACACCCGGCAAACGTTTTGCCCTGCCCAATGCTGAGATCATGATTCATCAGCCATCCGGCGGCGCGCAGGGTCAGGCGTCTGATATCCGCATCGCCGCAGAGCATATCATCAGCATGCGAGAACGTCTGAACAAGATTTTATCCGAGCGTACCAAACAGCCTCTGGAGAAAATCGCCATCGATACCGAACGCGACAACTGGATGACCGCGGAAGACGCCATTGCCTATGGCATCATTGACGAGATCATGAGCAAGAGGGTCTGATCATGGCGGATGGAAACAAAGGAAAAGGCGGAACACGCGGAACCAAACGACCCGGTAGCGGCGATGAGCCCTATACACCGGTCAGTTGTTCCTTCTGCGGCAAAACGGATCAACAGGTCGCCCGGCTGATTGCCGGCCCTGGCGTCTTCATCTGTAATGAGTGCGTTGATCTTTGTGAAGAAATCCTGCAGGAAGGTATAGAAGAACAAGCGACGCAAGGTGAACCCAAACGTCGCGAGGAGCTGATGTCGCCGCTTAAGATCAAGGAAGCGCTTGACCAGTATGTCATTGGCCAGGAACGTGCAAAAAAAGCCTTGTCGGTGGCGGTTTACAACCATTACAAGCGAGTGTTTGCAGAACAATCCGACAAAGCTGACAAGAGCAGGCAAAAGAAGCCGGCTGATGAGAAAAATGCCGTGCAGGTTGCAGATGACGATGTTGAGCTTACAAAAAGCAACATTATGCTGATCGGCCCGACGGGAAGCGGAAAGACGTTGCTGGCCCAGACATTGGCCAGGATACTTGATGTCCCGTTTGCCATTGCCGACGCGACTGCGCTTACAGAGGCCGGCTATGTTGGTGAAGATGTTGAGAATATTCTCCTGAAGCTGATACAGAACGCGGATTTTGATATTGAGCGGGCGCAGCGCGGCATCATCTATATCGATGAGATCGACAAGATAACCCGAAAATCAGATAATCCGTCGATCACGCGTGACGTTAGCGGTGAAGGCGTACAACAGGCGCTGCTTAAGATCCTGGAGAGTTCAATCGCCAACGTACCCCCGCAAGGTGGCCGTAAGCATCCGCACCAGGAGTTCATTCAGATCGATACGACCCATATCCTGTTTATTTGCGGTGGCGCTTTCGATGGGCTGGAAAAGATTATTCAGAACCGTACCGGCAAAAAATCGATAGGTTTCGGAGCGGTTGTGGAAAGCCGTAAAGAAAAAGATATTGGACAGGTCCTGGCTGATGTCATGCCTCAGGATCTTCTGAAGTATGGCCTGATTCCCGAGTTCGTCGGCCGCCTGCCTGTTGTTGTGCCTCTGGAAGGCTTAACAGAAGCGATGTTGATCAGGATTCTTCAGGAACCACGCAACGCGCTGGTTAAACAGTACAAAAAACTGTTCAATTATGATGGCGTCGAACTGAGTTTTACAGATGACGCGGTTGAGGAGATCGCCCGTCTGGCGCTGGAACGGAATACAGGAGCCCGCGGACTGCGTGCCATTCTCGAGGAAATCATGATGGATATCATGTTTGAATTGCCCTCGAGGGATGATGTGGCCCGCTGCATTGTCACAAAAGCCAGTGTATTGGAGAAAAAACCACCGGAAATCGTTTTGAAAACGGAAAAAATAGCCTAAACATGACTTCCCGTACAACAAGGCCGGCTACTGCGACACTGCCTCCATGGCAATGATCCCGTTTTGTTGGTTTTTGACGTATAAAGAGCACCCCGCCGGGTGCTCTTTTTCGTTATGCTCACAACAGCTCACTTTTCTTTGAGAGCAGATCATGCCCGGTTGGATACCGTGCAGGGAAAGTGCGAAACAGGAGTCGGTATGCGCATGGAAAAGATCGCCAGTAACAGCTTTCATTTTCAGAAAGATCTGCGTGATGGGTTTATCGCTAAAAATCAGCAGGATGGCCGTCTTTTTGTCCTTAAGCCAGCTGATTCCTTTGTTGATCCCGAAGTTGTCAACTGGCTCGCCCGAAACCGGTATCCGGGGGTGCCGCGCTGTTACGGCAGCACAACAGGGCCAAATGGTCGTCTTTGCCATATCTTTGAATACTTGTCGGGCTCTTCCCTCGACCAGTTGATTGGGGAAGGGCACGGCAGACTTGGCCTAAACGATCTGTTGTCCCTTATGCTGCAATGGGCCCGTATCTTGAGTTTTTTACACCTGCGCAACGATCCTGCCCTGTTGCATCTGGACATAAAGCCTGCCAATTTGATTGTTGGTCACAGCGGGTGTGCCGGGCTGATCGATTTTACAGCAGCCTGTCTTCATGATCGGACCATGCGGAATCATGCCGTACAGCAGAAAAAAGCACTCACACTGAATTACGCGGCTCCCGAAAGGACACGCGGGCATCCTGTCCCGGCAAGTGATTTCTATGCTTTGGGCTTGTCTGTACTGGTTGCCCTGACCGGCCTCAATCCGGCAGATTGCCGCGGAAAACCCATCAAGACCATCCTCGGAGAGGCGCCAACAGCCGTTCAGACCCTGTTTGTACGCTGCTTGCATGCCGATCCTGTCCAGCGTTTCGAACATGCTGACGCGATGGTTTATGCTTTGCGCCAGCTGCTCGATCAGGATCTTCAGCAGGCATCATGCCGGCCTGTGTCTGATAGTGGCCGGTCTGTCCGCAAACGGAAACGGTTGCCAGCGATGAAATTCCGAAAGTCTGCACCATTGCCAGCTGCATCCATCCAGCCTGAGGCTAAAACGTCGGCTCTGCCGGCATCTCTGATCTGTGTCTGGGATGGCGCAGCCTGTGGCTGTGAACTGGCTGCCGTACTTGCTGAGCAACAGGATGTGCTCGTCATTGACGCGGATCTGCTTAATCCACGTGCTGATCTGTTGCTGGGAAACCGTGCCCCCTTTAACCGTGACCGGTCTTTCAATGAGGCAAGCGGGCTGGAACTGGCTCTTCAGGCTGAACAGCAGGGGCGGCTGAACCCGAAGCTGCTGCGTGCCTGTACCCGGGAAACAGCCATCCCGCGTGTCCGGCTGGTTGAAGGGGTTCATCAGCTGGATAAATATGAATACTGTCATCTTGACTCACTGCACCAGACACTCAAGTGGGCAAGGTTAGGTTGTGATGTTGTGATTGTGCTTTGCAGCCGCAGTGTTTTCGATGCTTATACCTGCCTGTGCGTCATGGCGGCAGACCAGGTGATCATCCCGCTCAGGGGGCAAGCCGGAGATTTCAGGGAGATGACCAGGGCAGCCTTATTTCTTGGTGAGCGATACAAGATCAGCTTGTCCCGTTTTTCTTTTGTGGCCTATCCCTATGATGCCAGGCACGACCTCAGCCGCGGAACATTGAACGAATTATGCGGCAGCCGTTTGCTGGGATGCATTTCAGATCAGTCAGCCCGCCGGAATTGTACTGATCATGCTAAGCCCTATGCAGGCAGGCTGATCGAGCGAAACCGGCGTGAATACAGACGTCTGCTGCATGCATTGCGCCTGCTGCCTGATCCGGCAAAGTCCGAGGAGAATTGACATGCCTGTTGTGCAATCCTATGACTGGATGCTGGAGAAACTGAAGCAATACAATCTGGACGACCTTTCTGAACCCATGGGTAAAGAAACGAAATCCGGACAGGAGCGGATTACTACAGCTGATCCGGCCGATCTGCAGGATTTGGTAACGACCATCTGCAGCCAGATCCTGCAAAGCGACGCCACGACCGTTGCCGGTGTGGCAACCCGTCAAATTCCCCGGCAGGTTTTGCTTGATCTGATCGCCCGGACGGCCGAACAGGTCAGCGTACGCGCCGGTTTCTTCCGTAAAAATTTGCAGAAGCAGGTTATGGATTTTCTTTTTGGCTATGGGCCTTTGCAGCCATATATATCCGATCAGGATATCAGCGATATTGACGGAGTCAGTCCAGATTCCTTTACAATTAAAAAGGCTGGAAAGCGTATGGCCCTTGACCTGAAATTTCCCAGCGGACAGTCCTATGATGCTTTTTGCCGACTGCTGATCATCAGAAATGGCGGGACCATCAATGAAAACGACAGCCATTGCCGGGTGACGGATGAACAGAACAGGTTGCGCATCAATGTTACAGTGCCGCCCCGCAGTGTCCGATTTCCATCACTCAGCATCCGAAAACACAGACTGCGTTCACTGAAGCTGGACGATCTGATCGAGCGGAGGATGCTGGACAGGCGTACTGCTGACCGGTTGCGTCAATGGGCACAATCTGACCGTACTGTTCTGTTTTGTGGTAAAGGTGCTGCCGGCAAGACAACGCTGCTTCGGGCATTTATTGAAGAAATGCCGCTGTTTGAGCGTGTTTTGATCGCAGAAAGCGACGGCGAGCTGTATCCAGAAAAACCTTGCTGCTTGTTGCAACGCATCAAGAAGGATCACCAGGGTGGAAGGCCGGTCAGTCTGCAGGACCTGGTTCGCGATGGATTGACCATGTCACTGGACACTTATTGTGTTGGTGAGCTGGTCAGTGATGAGGCTATGGCTTTGCTTGGTGCTGCTTTTTCCGGTCATCGTTGCCTGGCGACCATTCACGCCGATGCGGCAGAAGATGTTCCAGATAGGATCCTGACGCTTGCCCGGGGTGCTTCCCGCGGCGAATCAGACGTGACTTTGCGGCGTATGATCGGGCGCTGCATGGATCTTGTCATATGCCTTCGCGATTTCCGCGTATCACAGATTGTGCAGATTCGAGGCTATCAAGAGGAAAGTGATCAATATGTCTTGGAAACCCTTTGGCCAGACGAAGAAAATCCGGCAACAGACGCTCCAGTTGGTTAGTGAACTGAATCGCTGGTGTCAGGTACGTGAAGACCTGCTGTTTGCCTTTCGCAAATGCATGGAACATGGCCTTGCAGAACCGCTCCGCGGTATCGTAGCCGATTTTCTAGCCAGGGTTCAAGGCGGAATGCCCTTGGCAAGAGCCCTGGATCTGATGCAACAAAGCAACCAGCAGGAGCACTTTCAGGATATGATGACCGCTATCCGATTTAACCTGCGCCATCGCGGAGACCTGCCGACTTTGCTGGATCATCTGGAGTGGCAGATGAACCGGGTGGAAGAAGAATACAGCCGACGTAAGCTGACCAGTATGAGAGAGCAACGCATGACGCTGACCATCCTCCTTCTTGTTCCAATGGGATGTCTGCTGCGGCTGGCTTTTCATCAGACAACCCGTGACATGCTGCTGAACAGTGTTGGCGGCCGTTTACTGTCCGGGCTGGCGATCATGGCCTATTTGCTGGCTGTTGCAGCCTTTTTCCTGATTCGGCGCAAAACTCAGCAGTAGTATGCCTTTTTAACCGGCATGACGGTACTTAACGCAGTATGAGGAGTGACGACATGACCCTTAGTCAATTACTGATAACCGGATCCTTGCTGCTGGCTGCAGCCGTTGGCATCTGTCTTTACCAGCTGCTGCCCTGGATCGTCTGCCGCTGCAACAGTCAGCTGCGCAAATTGAATCAACCGGGGTGTCTGAGTGCCTTCCGTTATGAGAACAATGCGAAGACACAGCATGCCGGCGACTGGCTTAAACGATACCGGCATAAAGTCAGGCATGCTGGGTATAGAAGCCATGCGGCCGTACGCCTGTGTTTGTTTCTGCAATATATTTTTCCTGTCCTGCTGGCTGTTTGTGTTTGGCTGGGCGGCGCTAAGGTCATACAGTCTGGTGCACTGGCCCTGCTGCTTTGCACATTGGTCGGCAGTATGCTGCAAAGACGCGTCCGGCAGAACAGAAAAGCCTTTGCCAGAAGCCTCTTTCGAATATACCGCTTTCTTAACATGCAGATCTCCAGCGGCATCCCTGTAAGTGATGCCCTCAAAGGTCTTCACGAAGCGGTGGGTGATCCGCAGGTGCAGCCGGTGTTCGTCCGTTTTTCTGCGCTGTACGAGATGACACTGAATTTCTCATGGGCCTACGCGGTGGTTGATGAGTCCTTCGCAGGCAGAGACAGCAGCCTGCTGGCTGCGCAGATCACACAAGCCCTGCGATCAGGAATCGCCGGCAAAGGGATGCAGCGGCTTGAATCGCTTTATTTTACCCGTGCTTTTGCTCTTTTACAGCAAGAAAGCCGCAATATAAGGGCTCAGCTGACCTGGGTGGTCGCAGCGGGTCTGGTGCCCTGCATCGTTCTCTTTCTGTATCCGATCCTGTACGGCGCATTGCAGGCTGTGCAGTCTATTTTCGGCTGACAGCGGCCATATGGCCGCGGGCAAATAAACGAAGGGAGGCATGAATATGCCAGGGAAAATCAAGAGTAGGTTGACTGGTAAGAAGGGAGGGCCCTTGTTGCTGCACCAGGAAAAAAACATCCGGCAGCAGCCAGGCCGTCTGATACGTTTCTATCGCAATCTGGGCAACCGCGGTTTTGGCCTAAATGAGGTGATCGGCATTGCTGCGGCGATCATCATTGCCGCGATTGTCGTTATCCCGGGATTGCAAACCTTTGCGCAGAGTGTCATCGACAATCTGGACACCTGGTGGGGCAATATGGCCGAGTCCATGTTTCCACAGCCCTGACCGTTGCCTGCAGCGGAACATCCTTTGCAGCTATTGAAAGCTTTCCGCCGCCTGTAGATCATCCGTCAGCCGGCTGGCATAATCCTGTTGGCTTGGCACCGCAGCTGCGGCCTGAACAAAGGCTGCTGAACAAGCAGGGAGTCTAACATGCTTGATAAAATGCTGGTTACCGTTTTCAGCGCGATTCTTGTCACGGTCATATGTATGCACTTGCTGTTATGCTGCCTGCCGCTGCTGCGTCGCATTGAGTTTGATGCGATCTGCCATACCTATGCCATGCTGATGGACCAGTCCGGCGGCCTGCCCGGAACAGCCGCCGATGAACTGGTTCAAAAGTTGCAGGAAAGGCATTTCAGCATCGTTCATGTTGTAGCGCCACAGCAGGCGGCCTACGGTGAAACCATGATTTTTTCCGTACGCGCCGCCTGCCGTTTCTGGCAGATGACGCCAGACATGGCGATGGAGGAATACGAAAGATGGTTTTGCTACGAGACAGGCATGGTTTGCCGTGTCCTGAAAAATTTCGGCGCGGTTCACTGAACACGCTGCTGATCATGGCGGGCGTCTGCCTATGCCTTGTTCTGCCACTAGGCCATTTTACAATTGAAAGGCTTTATGACTGGATGATGATACGGCGGGCTCATCAATATGTCCGCCAGGTGCTGCCCATAGTCTGCCAGGGCTTGAGCGAGCCTGATCTGGCTGCCGGGCAGGCCAAGATGAGGCCTATCACAACCAGACCTATGGTAACGGCTTTTTTCCAGGAGCACTGTCCCTCCATGCTTCAGGAGCATCTTTATCTGCGTCAGATCCGTTTCCTCACCAGGCCGCTGGAGGAAGACAGCCAGCACTGGATGGCTGAACGACAGCCGCTTTATCAACCGCTCATTGTCTTGGAAGCAGAGCTTGTGTTGCCAGGAGGCCAGCAGGTGGCTGTTGTTCATGCTGTTGAGATTTTTCTGGACTGAGGCAGCGAAAACCAGGGTCACCGCACCGGGTCGTACGGCATAACCGCATTGCCGCACATCAGCAAGAAAGGTTTGAAATATGCGTCGCACAAAGCAGATTATTTTAACAATCGTCCTCACAGTCCTGCTGGTGTTCTTGTCCTGGTTTGCCGGCCAGACACGCGGCCGTGTGGCTCAGCAGCCTGTCGTCGTTGCCCGGCACGCGATCAAGGCAGGCACGATCCTGGAAAAGCAGATGTTGACGGTCAGACTGATGCCCGAACCTGTCGTGCAAGCGGATTGGATCAGGCAAATCGAAGCAATCAACGGTCTGCGTGTCCAGGTGGATCTGGCAGCAGGCGAGATTCTTCAAACCCATAAGGCAGCGCCTTTTTATCACGGTCAGCGCTATCCGGAAGCCGGTCCCGGCAGACGCTTGATGACCCTTGAGCTTGATGCAGCATCTGCGAACGGCTATTGGCTGTCTGAAGGCAACCTGGTCGATATATACCTGATTCCCCGATCTGGCTCATCGGGCAGCCTGTGTGTTCTGGAAAATATCAGGATCCTGAAAATTCTCGACAACTCGACCTCTGGAGGTTTCGCTTCTTCAGCTGCTGAACCGTTACTTTGCTTTGACGTGTCACGTCAAGAAGCGGAAAAGCTCGCTTTGGCAGAGAACGGCTATACCTTGAAGCTGGCTGTTGTAAACGAAGCGGAAAGTTTTGATGGCCGCTAGCCAGCCGGGC
>LSQX01391332.1_pt1 | contig 37321 bp, 31 predicted proteins | sample 654561 | NCBI WGS metagenome assembly LSQX01 (sample SAMN04489861, study PRJNA283612) | anaerobic digester metagenome | isolation source: 4 biogas reactors fed with cattle manure at either 37C or 55C with and... | place: Denmark: Kongens Lyngby | collected 2014 | reverse complement strand
TGCAAATATTCATACTTTTTGTAAATATTTTATTTTTAATGAGTGTTTTGTTTAGTTAAGTTAAAAAAAGTTTTTAACAGCTTTGACTAAAATGTTGATTATTAGCAGAATATACTTGTTAATAAAAATAAATATTTTTTTAAATAAATTTTTGAAGTATTGAAAAATTTATCACATTTACAAAATTAAATTTTAAAATAATTATTCTAAAAAACTTTAAAATATGACTATTAATAAACCAAGAGTAATACAGGATTTTGAAAAGTTGAGCAAAGAAATTCAAGAACAAATAAAATTAACTTATCCTAATGGGTTTAGTCAACATTTAATACAATTTACTAATAAAGATGGGAAATTTATAAGCGCTTTACCATTTGAAACAGATGAAAAATATTATTTAGTTCGTATGACATCTGATGAAGCTGATGAAATTATTTATGCAGACGATGATTATGATGATGACGGAATCTTAAAAGATAATGTTAAAGAAGAATTTGTTGATAAATATGCAGAATTAGATTATATGAGCGATGCGGTAAATGAGACTGAAGAAGAAGAAGAAGAGTTTGAGGAAAAATTTGACGAACCATATGATGAGGATGACAGTGATGATGACAATGATGATGATAGTGATGCTGACGAAGAAGAAGTAGAAGATTAAACATAAACAAAGTTTTTTCACTTTTTAATTCTTGTTAAAAAAAACATTTTTAATTGCTAAACTTTTATTTTATTATATCTTTACTCAATTTTAAATTGTTAAAGTTATGAAGTTTATTTTAATTGTTTTAGTCAGTTTTTTGAGCTTTAACTCATTTGCTGGCGATTTTGAAAAGCTTCTAATTCCTAAGCCTAAAGAAATAATAGAAAATGCAAAAATTTCTAATGCAGAAGTTAATAGGTTATCAGTATTTTTTGAAGTTAGCAAAAATAAAGATTTCATTGGCGAATTACCTCTATTAGAAGCTTATCACGGCTTGAATTTTATAAAATTTGAAATTAATGAAAATTTTGAAAATTATCAAGAATATAAAATAGAGATTGACGAAAAATCGATAAAATTATCTGCCACAGATTTAGCTTCTTTATTTTATGCAAAACAAACTTTTCTGCAAATTTTAGAATATTGTAAATTTGAAAATAAAAAGCTTCCTTGTCTTGTGATTTCAGATTATCCGGATTTCCAACGCAGAGGTTTTATGCTGGATATTAGCCGTAATAAAGTGCCAAAAATGGAAACTTTATATTATATAATTGATTTGTTGGCTTCATGGAAAATTAATGAGTTACAACTATATACAGAACACACTTTTGCATACAAAAATCATAAAAAAGTTTGGGAAGATTATAGCCCTTTGACTCCAGAAGAAATTAAAGAACTTGATAAATATTGTAAACAAAGACATATAGACCTTGTTCCAAATCAAAACTCTTTTGGGCATCTTGAATATTGGTTAAAGTATGATGAGTATCTTGAATTAGCCGACTGCCCTCAGCCTTGTCAAACTATTTGGGGACCAAGTAAAAGAACAAGCCTAGATCCAAGTAACCCAAAATCCTTTGAGCTAATGTCAGAATTATATAATGAACTTTTGCCAAATTTTTCTAGCAAGTTTTTTAATATTGGTTGCGACGAAACTATGGAATTAGGTCTGGGAAAGTCTAAAGAAGCTTGTCAAAAACAAGGGAAAGGAAAAGTTTATTTAGATTATTTGATAAAACTTAATAAAGAAGTTAATAAACTTGGAAAAATCACGCAGTTTTGGGGAGATATAATAATAAATCATTCTGAATTAATTCCTGAATTGCCAAAAAATATGATAGCCTTAGTTTGGGGATACGATGCCGTGTACTCTTCAGGAAATCACTTGCATAAGTTTGTTGATGCTGGATTGGATTTTTATGTTTGCCCTGGAACCTCTTCATGGAATTCTTTAATAGGAAGAAATACAAATGGTTTTGAAAATCTTAAAAATGCTGCATTAAAAGGAAAAGAGTATTCTGCTAAAGGCTATTTGATAACAAACTGGGGAGATTACGGACATTGGCAACCATTATCTGTCTCTTTACCAGCAATTATGTTAGGCTCTGCTTATGCTTGGAATTATTCAGAAAAAACTTTAGAAGATTTAGAATTTCTTTTAAATTTTTATGTTTTTAATGATACTACGCAAAATACTGCTAAAGCAATTTTAAAATTAGGAGAAGTTGACCAATTAACTACAATTCCAGATGGAAATGGAAATATTTTTCATTTAATGTTTAGCAGATATAAATACACTATAGACGGGTATTATCAAACAAAAACAATGAGGGCTGACGAATTATTAGCTTGCGAAAAAGAAATTTTATCTGCCTTAGAAATTTTAAAACTTGCAAAACCAAATACAAAAGATTCAATTATTATAATTCAAGAAATTGAATTGGCGGCAAAATTGGCCATTCATGCAACTAAGCTTGGTATAGCAAGACTAGAAGCTCAAGATAAGGAAATTAAAAATATTCCCGCAGAAAAAAGAAAAGTACTTTATAATGAATTATCAGCTTTAATTGATACTCATAAAAAACTTTGGGTAGTGAGAAATAGAAAAGGTGGTTTGCACGATTCTGCAGGTAAAATGGAAAATTTGTTAAATGCTTATAAATAGTCCATTTCTTTATGAATAAGTTCTTATTGAGTGTGTTTATTACTTTTTTGTTTATTGTTTTCTCAGAAAATGGATTTTCTCAAAAACTAAGTATTAATCTCAAAGATGATAATAATCAGCCCTTGATGGGAGCGACTTTAAAGCTCACAAAACATAAAGACAAAACTGAAATTTATACAACAAGCAATATAAACGGAAATGCTGAATTTAAAGACTTAGAGAAAACTTTATATCAATTGGAAATTAGTTTTATTGGGTATAAAACCCTTGAAAAAACATTAAATATTAAACAAGATTTTCAAAAATTTGATTTTAAATTAAAAGAAGAGGCTTTGGAACTTGATGAAGTTACTGTAGCTGCACGTTCTCCCTTAATTAGACAAGAAGACGACAAGCAAATTGTTGACCCAGAGCATTTAGCAGCTATTTCGAATAATACTTTAGAAGTTTTAGAAAATACACCTGGATTATATGTTGACCAAGATGGAGGTATATTTCTAAGCTCTGCAAGTCCAGCCAAAGTTTATATTAACGGGCGCGAACAAAAATTGACTAATCAAGATATTACAACAATACTACAAAATTTACCACCAAATTCTGTGCAAAAAATTGAAATTATGCGTACCCCGTCAACAAAATATGATGCAGCGAGTACTGGAGGAATAATTAATATTGTGTTGAAAAAAGGGTATAAAATTGGGAAATTCGGTTCTATAAATGCAGGTTTTAATCAAAGTACCTATCCAAATAGTGAATTAGGTTTTAGTTTTAATGATAGTGGCGAAAAAACTTCAATTTATCTGAATGCAAATTATAATCATAGGCATAATCACGAAAGTCTTGAAATGCACAGAAAAGTAGATTTAGAAAATATTATGTCGCAAATTATAGAAAATGAAAAAATAAACCATCAGTTTTATACAGCTTTTGGCATTAATTATGACTTTTCTGAAAATACTAAGTTTGCATATGATTCTAGACTTAATTATACTTTATCGAAGTCTAAATCTGATAATCAAAACTTTTTTAAAACTATTGAAGACCAAATAAAAATCGAAAATGAAAATCAAATTTTAAATGATTCGTATTTTCTGAATTTACAGCAAGATTTTAATCTTAATCATAAATTTGATACTCTTGGTTCTGAATGGGACACAAAAATTGGATATAATTTTAGCTCAAGAAATATTGACCAAAATTATATTTATAATTCTATTTTTCCATTTGAAAGTAGTTATAGTGGACAAGGATTGACGCTTCAAGATAGGAATTTTATTAATCTTCAAACAGATTTTACTTTTTATTTGAAGTATAAATTTAAAATTGAAACAGGTGCAAAATCTACAATTCAATATTTTAACAGCAATGCTGATTTTAGTGTGAATTATATGAACTCTGAATTAATAGATCCTATTAGAACAAATAAATTTAATTATTTTGAAAATATTAATTCTGCTTATTTTCAAGCGTCAAAAACTTTTGTTGGAAATTTTGTTGTTAAAGCCGGTACCAGACTTGAACATACATATATGTTGGGGCGACAAATAATTCCTGAAAAAACAAGATTTTTGATTAATAGACCTGATTTGTTTCCATATGTTTATTTAAGTCGTAGAGTGTTTAAAATGAGAGAGTTTGAGCTTCATGCTTTTGCTATTTATAGGCGTACAATAAGCAGACCTGGCTACGATATGCTAAATCCAAGTTTAAATATTTTGGATCAATTTACCTATGAAACTGGTAATCCCGCTCTTAAACCTCAGTTTACTGATAATATTGAGTTAAATCTTAGTTTTCAAGATTTTCCTGTTTTTGCTGTAGGCAAAAATTATACAAGTGATATTTTTTCCGGAGTTTTATATAAGGATGAATACAACTCTGATATTACAGTTAGAACTTATGACAACCTCGGAAAAAATAAAGAAACTTATTTTAGGGGTATGCTAGGTATTCCACCGGGGGGAATTTACTTTTTTGGTGCAGGAGGACAGTATAATTATAATGAATATCAAGGTTTTTATCAAAATCAAGAATTAAATTATAAACGTGGTTCTTGGAGATTTTTTACTTTTCATCAATTAAAAATTACTAAAACAACAAGATTAGTTTTTAGTGGTTTTATGATGTTAAATGGAAGTATGGACTTTTACGAACTTAAAAATTTTGGAGCTATAAATATTGGATTAAGACAATCATTTTTTAATAATCGTTTGCAAATTAGTTTAAATGCTAGAGATATTTTAAAAACTATGATAGTTGAGTTTGAAGTAAATCAAAATGACCTCCAAGCTATTGGCTCTAGATATACTGATAATAGACGGTTTGGAATTACACTAAGATATTCGTTTGGAATAGAAAAAAGAGAGAAAAAAGCTAATTTTTTGAATGGTATGCAAGAAAATTTTTAATCTTAATTTTATTTTCTTAATCTGATATTTAATATTTTTTATAATTTAGCAGAATATTTATTTACCAATGAAAAAATTTTTATTGCTTTTATGTTTAATGCTGTTTGCCTCGGGCATTTTTGCACAAGAAAAATGGTCTTTGCAAAGATGCATACAACATGCTTTAGATAATAATATTCAAATTAAATCTCAAGAATATAATACAAAAATTCAGGATATTAATTTACAAAAAGCAAAATATGGAATTTTGCCTGGATTAAATATTGGAGCTAATGAAAATTTAACTTTTGGTAGAAATGTAGATCCCTACTCATATGAGTTTTCAACAGATAATTTTCATTCAGCAAACTTTCAATTATCTTCATCCCTTACCTTATTTAGTGGACTTCAGCAATATAATACAATTAAAAAAGCAGAAATTGATTTGGAAGCAGGAAAAACAAACCTAGAATTAACAAAAAATAATATAATTTTAGCCGTTGCTTCTGCTTATTTAAACGTTTTATATGCACTTGATTTAGTTGAAATTGCCGAACAGCAAAAAGAAATTACTGAACTACAACTAGAACGTACAGAGAAACTTGTTGTTTCTGGCAGTTTGCCTGTTCAGTCAAAATTTGATATCCAAGCTCAATTGGCAAATGAAGAATTGAATTTTGTAAATTATCAAAACCAATATAATTTTGCTTTGCTTAGTTTAGCTCAATTGATTGAATTAGATGAGTTTGCTAATATGGAAATTTTAAAGCCTGATGTTGACAAACTAATTGGAGAATCGGTTTTGCTTAGTCCTGAACAAATTTTTTATGAGGCTGAAAATCATTTGCCACAAATAAAATATGCAGAATTGAATTATTTAAGCTCTCAAAAAGCTTTGCAAGTTTCAAAAGGAGCTTATTATCCACGATTAACAATGAGTGCGGCTTATGGTTCCGGATATTCCAGTTTAACAAAACTTATTAATGGAGTAAATTTAGGAAATCCTGTTTTATCGGGATTTGCAACAGATAATGGTGGAAATATTTTAGATGTTTATCAATATTCTTTTGATTATTCTTATTCAAACAAAGCATTTTCAGACCAAATTAAAGAAAATGCTTCAACTTCTGTTGGCTTTTATTTGAATATCCCAATTTTTAATGGTTTACAAGCAAGAACTAACGTAAATTCTTCAAAATTATATTTGCAACAGTCAAAATTGCAAGTAGAACAAGCAAAAAAAGATTTATTTAAAGAAATCCAACAATCTTGGGCTGATGCAGTTTCGGCTTTGAAAAAACTCGATGCTAGCCAAAAAGCTGTAGAAGCCGGTAATTTAAGTTTTGAATATACTCAAAAAAGATATGAACAGGGTTTAGTAAATATTACCGACTATAATGTTGCCAAAAACAATTTTAATCTTACACAAATTGAAATGTTAAAAGCAAAATATGATTTTATATTTAAGCAAAAAATATTGGATTTTTATAGAGGAGTAAATTTTAATTTTTAAAAATTGAAAATGAAGAAAAATAAATCAAAATCAAAGAGGAAAATCAGGATTATAATATTAGGAATTATTGGACTAATAATTGTTTTGATTATTGCAAAAAAATCAGGATTATTCGGTTCTAATAATATGTATGAAGTAAGTACAGAAATTATAGAAAAACGAACAATTACTGAAACTGTAAGTGCTAGCGGAAAAATACAGCCGGCAATGGAAATAAAAATAAGTCCTGATGTTTCGGGCGAAATTGTTGAACTTGTTGTTAGAGAAGCTCATGAGGTTAAAAAAGGAGATTTTCTTTTAAAAATTAAACCTGATTTATACGAATCTGCTCTTGAAAGAACAATTGCAGCAGGAAACTCGGCTAACGCAAACTTAGAAAATGCAAAAGCCAGACTAGAGCAGGTAAGAGCACAGTTTGTTCAAACTGAATTGTCCTATAATCGTAATAAAACTTTGTATGAACAAAATGTAATTTCTGAATCAGAATATGAAAATTCTTTAGCAGCCTATCAGATGGGGTTAGCAGACGTAAGTGCAGCAGAAGCTAGCGTAAATGCAGCAAATTTTTCAATTATGAGCTCAAATGCTTCTATTAAAGAAGCTAATGAAAATTTAAGAAAAACTTCGGTTTTTGCTCCAATGGACGGAACAATTTCTGTGCTAAATGTTGAAATAGGAGAGAGGGTAGTAGGTACAGAAATGATGGCCGGTACTGAAATGATGAGAATTGCAAAATTAGAGGATATGGAGGTTATTGTTGATGTAAATGAAAATGATATAGTGAAAATAAAACTTAATGATTTGGCTGATATAGAAGTTGATGCTTATCTAAAAAGAAAATTTAAAGGAGTGGTAACTGAAATTGCAAATTCTGCAAGTTCAACGGGTTTGTCTGTTGATCAAGTTACTAATTTTAAAGTAAAAATTAAAATTTTAAACGAATCTTATCAAGATTTAATTTCTGAAACAAATAAATATCCATTTAGACCAGGCATGTCGGCTAGTGTTGATATTCATACTAACACTGTTTTTGATGTGATTGCAGTGCCTTTGGCTGCAGTTACAACTCGACTTGATTCACTAAATTTAGAAAATCAAAAAACAAAAGATGGTAAAAACGATAATCTTAAAACTAAATCTGACTTACATGAAGTCGTTTTTGTTTACAAAGATGGAAAAGTTGAGCAACGTAATGTAAAAACCGGAATTCAAGATTCTTATTATATTGAAATACTTGAAGGCGTAGAAATTGATGAAGAGCTAGTGGTTGCTCCTTATAATCTTATTTCTAAAATTTTGAAAAACGATATGTCTGTGAAAAAACTTAGCAAGGAAAATCTTTATAAAGCTGATAAATAAAATATAGTCTTTGCCTTTTGGCTTAAAAACAGATATTTTTATATATTTTTGTAAAAAATTGAATAATGAGACTTCATACATCTGAATTAGTAAAGCAATATGGAAAACGCACAGTTGTAAAAGGCGTTAGCGTTGAAGTAAAACAAGGAGAAATTGTTGGTCTTTTAGGACCAAATGGAGCCGGTAAAACAACTACTTTTTATATGATTGTAGGATTGATAAAACCTAAATCTGGGAAAATTTATCTTGACGACAAAGATATTACTAATGAAGCAATATATAAAAGGGCTAGATTAGGAATTGGTTATTTAGCACAAGAAGAGTCTATTTTTCAAAAACTCACTGTTCAAGATAATATAAAAGCAATTTTAGAAATGACAAAATTATCTCGTAGAGAGCAACTCAATAAAACAGCTCGCTTACTTGAAGAGTTTGGTCTTACTCATATACGAAAAAGTAAAGGTTTTCAACTTTCTGGTGGTGAGCGTAGGCGAACAGAAATTGCCAGAGCTTTGGCAATAGACCCAAATTTTCTTTTACTTGACGAGCCTTTTGCAGGTGTTGACCCTATTGCAGTTGAAGATATTCAAACTATTGTTAGCCATTTAAAAGATAGAAATATTGGAGTATTAATTACAGACCATAATGTTCACGAAACTTTAAGTATTACTGATAGAGCTTATTTGCTTTTCGAAGGTGAAATTTTAAAAAGTGGCACAGCTAAAGATTTAGCAGCAGACGAACAAGTAAGAAAACTTTATTTAGGGCAAAATTTTGAATTGCGTAAATAATAATTATCAAACATACAAAATAATTAGCAGTTGATATTTTTCTTTTTTAATTTTGTAAACCAAAAATTAAAATATGAAAAGTGTTTTTAGACCTAAGTTTTTTTCCTTATTAAAAGAGGGATATAATAAACAGCAATTATCAAAGGATATTTTTGCAGGTATTATTGTTGGTATAGTTGCTCTGCCTTTAGCAATTGCTTTTGCTGTTGCATCTGGCGTTTCTCCTGAAAAAGGAATTGTTACTGCAATTATTGCCGGATTTATTGTTTCTTTCTTAGGAGGTTCTAGGGTGCAAATTGGTGGACCGACAGGAGCATTTATTGTAATAGTTTTTGGAATTGTTACTCAATATGGAATTGATGGCTTGTTAATATCAACAATTTTAGCAGGTATAATGCTTATAGCTTTTGGCGTTTTACGTTTAGGCTCACTTTTGAAATATATTCCTCACCCACTAATTGTTGGTTTTACTTCAGGAATTGCTTTAATAATTTTTTCTACTCAAATTAAAGATGCATTTGGCCTTGAAATTGCAAATTTGCCTGCCGACTTTCTAGGTAAATGGGAAGCTTACTTTACAGATTTTGCTAGTATTAATTATGTAGCCCTTGCAATTACTGTTTTAACTATATTTATTAGTTTATTTTTTAAGAGAATTACAAATAAAATTCCCGGATCTTTTGTGGCAATAATTCTAATAACTGCTGTAGTATATTTTTTTAAATTACCCGTAACTACAATAGAGACTTTATTTGGTGAAATTAAGGGTTCATTTGCAATTGATATTCCTAATATAAATTGGAGCAATATCAGCTATTATTTTGCACCTGCACTAACTATAGCCTTACTTGGAGCTATTGAGTCTTTGTTGTCGGCTGTAGTGGCAGACGGTATGATAGGTTCTAATCATAGAAGTAATACAGAACTAATTGCTCAGGGTATTGCAAATATTATAACTCCAATTTTTGGTGGTATTCCAGCTACTGGAGCTATTGCAAGAACTGCAACAAATGTTAAGAATGGTGGACGAACGCCTGTTGCCGGAATGGTTCATGCCGTGGTTTTATTGCTTATCTTATTGTTTTTTGGTAAATATGCCAAACTAATTCCAATGTCTTGCTTAGCAGGAATCTTAATTGTTGTAGCATATAATATGAGCGAATGGAGATCTTTTATATCTATTCTTAGGGGCTCGGCTTTTGATATAATTATACTTTTAACAACTTTTAGTTTAACTGTATTAGTTGATTTAACTGTGGCTATACAAATTGGTATCGTTCTTTCTGCAATTTTATTTATGAAACGTATGGCAGACAATGGACAAGCTATTTTAAAAGAAAGTGAAAGTGAAATTGTGGAAAATTATGGGCACGTACCAAAAGGAATAGAAATTTATGAAATTAGCGGTCCTTTCTTTTTTGGAGCAGCAAAACATTATGGGGAAGTTCTAAAAGGGCATGCATCTTCAGCAAAAGTTTTGATTATTCGTATGCGACATGTACCTTTTATTGATGCTACAGGTGTGCATAACTTTAGAGAAGCAATAAATGTACTGCATAGTAAAAACAAAAAAATAATTTTGTCGGGTGTACAAAACGAAGTGTTTAAAGAACTTGAAAAATCAAGAATAGCTTTTGAAATCGGGAAGGGAAATATTTATGATAATTTTGATGCCGCTTTAGCAAAAGCAAAAGAAATTATAGAAGAAAATTAATATTTTCGGGTTTAACTATTTTCCTAAACTAACTTGCTATTTATAAAAATATGGTTCGTAAATAATGTGTGTGGTGTACTTACTAAATTTACATCAAATTTCAGTGATGGTTCGACTTTAGAACTTGCATTATGAATCCTGAATGAAATCTGCCAACCTTCATTTAATGACACCAAAAGGGTAGTAGTGGAGTTGTTTTGATAAACTACTTCGATTAATCTCGTTGGAAGTTTTAATTTTGGGATTCTTGCTTTTGGTTTAATGTTCTCAAATGGTAAATTTAAACTTCCGTGTAAATTATAGGCTTGGATTTCCACTTGTTTCTTTCCTTTAATGACTTTGTAAAAATCTTTATTCCCGATTAGATATTGCACTAAGTTTTCAGCAACTATATTTGAATTTTCTTTGGCAAGTCGTATGAGTTCTTTTCTGAAAGCGTTCAAAATAGGAATGTAAACAAGTTCGTGCATGTTTTTGATACTTGTCCATTTTGTGTTTTTGTCTTTGTCTCGGAGTTCTTTGAGCATATTGAAAATTGGCTTTATTTCTTCAAAATAAGCTTTAGAACAGGAAATGCCCAACCATTTATCACCAAAATCAATTAATTGTGAAAGTCTTGAATGTTTAACAGCTCTATGATTATTTTTTGCAGAAACACCAATTTCCCATTTTTGCAATGAGCGAATTAAAATAAGATCTCTCACATCTCCTGATTGTCCCATTTGGTCGGGTGCAATTTCGAGTTCCAAAATGTCATCTTTACTTATGCCGTTTGATAATCTTGGCTCAATGTCAATTAAGAAATTAATAGCAGAACTTGCTGTAATTCTATAAGTTTCTTGCGACTTCTCATTAAAGCTATTAAAAAATCCTTTTGCTGTTTTGTAAGGTTCATTTCTTTTAACAATAACAGATGTTAAGACCTTTAGGCGTTGATAAAATTCATCTAATAAGGCAAATTCAAAAGCCTTGCCATTTATTATTTGACTTGCCATTTATAAAGCTATTTTTTGATATTCTATATCTATTACTTTTTTCAATTTCATTTCTGCATTTTCTATTTGTATTTTTATTTCTTCCGCTAAAATTTTTGCTAGATTGACAGGTACTGCATTACCAATCATTTTATAACCTGCCGAAACTTTGTCGTAATAAAAAACAAAATCGTCTGGAAAGCTTTGAATCCTTGCACATTCTCTAATGCTTAAACGACGATATAAATGTTCTTTTCCTGGAACAAAAATTCGTTTATTTTGTTCAATAAACTCCATTTTTGGAGCTTGTGGGTGAAGAGGGGCGTGTCGTCCTCCTGCCTGAATAGTAAAGGATTGTTCGTCCCAACTTCTTACACGATTTCTTGACATAAAAATTGACGAAAAATCGCCAATCATATATTCGTGATTAGCAACTTTACAAACCTTACCATTTGTCTTGTTATAAGGTTTTGATGGTAAAACATTATCTTTTAAATCCCAGATTGCCTCTTTTAATGTGATTTTTGAAAAAGTTTCGGTTGGAAACTTAAATTTAAAATCTAAATCTTTTCTAATACCAATAAAAAACACTCTTTTTCTATCCTGTGGCACATTGTAATCAGAAGCATTTAGCATATTGAATGAAAGATTATAGCCTGCTTCCTGAAATAAGTTTTTAATATTTTGCAAGGCTTCTTCGTGTCGAATTAAAAGCATTCCACTTACATTTTCAGCAAGGAAAAATTTGGCTTGCTTTGCTTTTAATATTCTGATAAATTCAAAAAATAATTGCCCTCTTTTGTCTTTAATTCCTCTTAACGAACCTGCTTCACTCCAACTTTGACAAGGTGGTCCTCCAATAATTCCATCACATTCAGGTACTTCGTCTTCATTTATATCAACAATACTTCTTTTGTCTAAAATGGTTTCAGGATGATTTTTTTCGTAGGTTTCCCAAATTTCTTTGTCAAATTCATTCGCCCAAATTACGTTGAAACCTGCTTTCTTAAATCCAAGGTCAAGTCCTCCTGCCCCTGAAAACAAACTAACTATTTTGTGTTTTTTTATCATTTATTTTGCAACTATTCTTTTTCAAATTTACAAGTTTAATTATATTTTACTATAGTTTTATTCTCTTCACAGCTTCTTATTTACCCTACAGCTTCTTTTAATATTTCTTTATAAACTTCATTCTGGTCTTGCCAAACTCCATAGTCAGATAAGGATTCGTTATGCCAAAGTGTAACTAAAGTACCTCCGTATTGTTTTGTATAGTTTATAATTTCTACAGCTTGGGAAATTGCTTCTTCTTTGCTCAAAGATTGGTATTTGTGTAGGTTTTTATCGGTTATCATTGTTGGGTAAAGCCATAAATCTGTTTTTTTATTTTCTAATAAATCAAAAAATGGTATAGGAACGCTGACCCCCATTCTAAATCCGGGCATATCGTAAAACACTAATGAAAAATCACGCTTAATTCCAATTTTTACTAAATCTCTAAATGTATATGGAAATTTTACAAGTAAATAGTGCTGACGTGATGAAAAAACTTCGCTTCTTGCTGTCTTTTCTAGTAATTTTAATTCTTTAGACCAAACATTTTTCTTAAAATTACCTCTATATGAGTTGTGAATACCAATAGTGTGAGATTTTACCAAGTCCCTGATTAAATATTTAACAGATCTTTTTGATGGTGAAATATTTCTATCCAATTTCCATAACTTTGCCATTAAAAAGAAATAATATGGTGATAAACCTTGTTCTTTATGTAACTTATTTATATTATCAAAGCAGTTCCAAGGATCTTTTTGTTTTCGTGTAAGTACTCTAAATCTTGTTTTTACTGCATGGTAGTCTTTCTTAAATAAATCTCGCGTAAAGCCCGCAAAACTTCTAAAAAAACCTTTACCTCTATACATAAAAAAGGAGTCAATATCAATTGTGGGAATAAATTTATAAGCAGGTTTTTCAAATTCTAAATCAGGATAAAGATTTTTTAAACTATTAAGAAGCATTTCTGTCCAGATATTTACCATTGGTTTATTTAAAATTCCGATTTTTCTTGTTATACTGATATCAGAAGAAAATCTTTTGAAAATATCTTTAGAATTGTGATTGTATTCCTCCATTCTAGCGACATGCCACAAACTAGCTGCAAAAACATCGAAATTAGGTAATTTTACAGTTTCTGTTGGAAATAAAACCATATTACCATCAATCATAGTCCTTCCAGGAGAATTAATTATAAGTTTTGTGTCAATCATCATAGGATCGCAAATAATTCCAGGCTTTTCAGAAACTTTTGAACTTGCATACCAAAAACAAGGCTCTAAAGTTTTTTCAAACTCCCTTAAATCTTCGGTTATTTGATAATCTAATTTAAAAACATGCTTGAAGCAAACTTCTGCTACATATTCAATTCTCGAATTAATTTTTGGAGTATAAATTACTAACATAAAATTATTTTAAAATTATTTCATAATATCTTCAACTTCTTCTATGCTGATTGGAATACGTTTAGAGCCTAAAATTCTATTTCCTGTTTCAGTAATTAAAATATCATCTTCAAGTCTTATTCCGCCAAAATCTCTAAACTCATTTACTTTATTGTAATTTATAAATTCCTCAAACTTTCTATCTTTGTTCCATAAGTCAATTAATTCGGGAATAAAATAAATTCCTGGTTCATTTGTAAGTACGTGTCCGGGTTTTAACTCTCTCCCAAATCTTAAAAATGCAGTTCCGAAAATTTTACTCGGTTGGATTTTTTCGTCGTAGCCAACATTAATTTGACCCAAGTCTTCCATATCGTGTACATCTAATCCCATAGCGTGTCCTAATCCATGAGGCATAAATAAAGCATGAGCTCCTAAAGCAACGGCTTCTTGAATATTACCTTTCATTAAGCCCAACTCTTTTAGTCCATTTGCTAAAATTTCACTTGCCTGTAAGTGAATATCCATATAGGTTTTGCCTGGTTTCATTAATTTTATAGACCCATTTATTGCGTTTAAAACAATTTGGTAAATTTCTTTTTGTTTTTGTGTAAATTTTCCACTAACAGGCACAATTCTGGTATTGTCAGAGGCATAAAACATTGGAGTTTGAGCTCCTGAATCGTGAAGTATTAAATCTCCTTTTTGTAAAATATTATCATGATTGTGATTATGCAGTGTTTGTCCATTTTTTGTTAAAATAATTGGAAAAGAAGGAACTGACCCATAAGATAAACTAATGCCTTCAACTATGCCTGCAATTTGGCGTTCAACAATACCTGGTTTTGCAAGCTTCATAGCGATAGTGTGCATTTGATAACCAATATCACAAGCTTTGTCTATTTCTTGAATTTCAATTTCTTCTTTAATATTTCTTAATTTAACAACAGCCTTGATAAAACTCAAAGAAGCTTTTGTTTTCATTTCTTGAAAATTAATCCCAAGAAGACTATGAAGTAAAATCATATTGTCGTGCTTGTAAGGAGGTAGGTAATTAACTTTTCTCCCTTTTTTTAAAGCATCTGAAATATAATCTGAAAGTTTTGAAAACTCGTAGGTCTCAAAGATTTGGCATTTACTTGCTAATTCTTTAACACTTGCTTGAGGTCCCATCCAAATTATATCGTCAATATCAACATCGTTTGCAAAAATTATTTCTTTATCATTGTCAATATCTATAATAGCAGCCATACCTGGGATATTAAGCCCAAAAAAATACAGGAAACTGCTATCTTGTCTAAAATGATAAGTGTTATCGGGATAATTCATGGGTGTTTCATTGTTTCCCAAAAATAAATATAAGCCTTTTTGTAAATCTTTCTTTAGGCTTTCTCTCCTTAGTTTATAAACTTCTGGTTTGAACATAATTTTATAATTTTAAAATAATCGTTAAAATTAAACAATTTTTTTGAATGATTTGTTGAAAAACCAAAATAATAATTAACAAGATTATTGCTTATTAATGATTAAATTAAATCTAAATCCTTGAATTAATTATTTTTTAATAAGTTTTTTAGAATCTAAATTTTTTCCTTCAGAGATTAGACAAACAAAATAAACACCTTCCTTAAGTTCATAAGCTGAAATCTTAACTTGCCCTTGACCTCCCTTTATGGCAGTAGATTTAATTTTTGTGCCTGTAAAATCATAAATAGCTATTTCTCCATTTTGATTTTGGGGTAAATTGTAAAAAATTTCAGCATAATCATTTACCGGATTAGGAACTGGAGCAGAAATTTTACCTTCTTCAGGAAAACCATCACTAATAAAAATTGGATTATTATAATGATGCAAATAAGTTTTAGCTCCGGCATTTAATCCAAAACACAAAAAACTTAAAATCAATATATAATAAATAGTTTTCATCTAAATTATAATTGTACAAATATCGTTCCTAAAAACTTTTACGTAAAATTATTAATAAGGTTACAAAAAAAATAGTTTTTATATTATTTCGGGTAGCCATCAATTTCAAAAAAATAAAATATATGACAAATGTGTCAACTTTTTTTAGGACAAGACAACCCCTCTAACCAACTAAAAACTAACCACTAACAACTAAATACTAACCACTATTTCCACAAACTCTCTTACTGCTCCCTCGCCGCCTTTTTTACTCAGATGAATAATATTTGGGATATTTTTTATTTTTTCTACAGAATTTGCAGGGCAAGCAGCTAAACCAACTGCTGACAGTAATTCAAAATCATTAACATCATCGCCAATATAAGCAACTTCTGAAAGGCTGATATTCAGTTCTTTACATAGGTTTTTTATAGTTTCTAATTTGTTGGTTTCGCCATGAAAATGATAATCTAATTTTAATTTATTAGCTCTATTTCTATTTAATTGGCGGTCTTCTGTTGTAATAATTCCAACTTTAAGGCCTTTTTCCTTAAGTAATTTTATGCCCATTCCATCGTGGGTACAAAACTTTTTTAACTCATCTCCATTTTCAGAATAATACATTCCTGCATCTGTTAAAACTCCATCAACGTCAGACATAAATAGTTTTATATCGGATATTTGTGATCTTTTTATTGCATTTTGTTCTGCTAATAAAACTTCAACAATTTTCCAATCTATTGCTTCGTCAATTTCTATAGCGGAATATTCAGGCATTTCATAAATTCCAATATTGCCCGAAAGTCGGTTTTTATCTTTTAAAATATTTTCAACTTTATTTATATAAAAAGCTCCATTTTCCATAAACATTCCATCAAAATCTTGTCTGCGTGGACGTTTTTTATAGTCGTAATTGATGGGGTTTGCATCTTTATCCCAGAAAAAACGTTTTGATTTTACGCAACTTAGCATTGAATCATTTCCTGAATAAATAAATTGACCTAAGGCATTATCAAAATCTTCACTTCTTGTTAATGGCGAAGTTGCTTGTGCTAGAACAAAAATATCTTGATTGTTTAAGTTAGCTTTTTCAAGATATTCTAAAACTACTGATTCTGTTGATGCTGTATCGTTTGCGTTTTCAGGATTACGGGCATAAATTTCTAATTTTGAAAAATTAAATGATTTTGCTATTTCAGCATAAGCATCTGAATCTGTTGCAAGTATTATTTTATTAATTTCTCTTGCATTTTCTAAAGCATTTAAAACCCAAAAAAACAAAGGCTTACCATTTAATATTTTAATATTTTTATTTTTTATGGATTTACTGCCCGAACGAACTGGCACAAAAGCAATTATACTCATTTTTTTCTGAATTTTAATTTATCTCTTTGTATTTGCTCAACTTCTAAAACTTCGGAGCGTTTATAGTTTAAGGCTTTATGACTTGCTTTTAAATCGCGAACTAATTTTCTTAATCCTGGAACTTCTAAAGAAGCTGCATGGTCGGTTCCTTTCCAAGTTCTGTCTTTTGTAAAATGTCTTTCTATCCAACTTGCACCTAAAGTATATGCTGCTATATCAATAGCAATTCCAAGGTGATGCCCACTAAAGCCAATATCATAAACTCTGTGTCCGTACTCTTTTTTTATTCTGTCAATTTCTAAAAGGGATACATCTTCAAAAGCTACAGGATAGCCAGAGGTACATGAAAATAAAATTAATCTTTCTTTGGCGGAATTATTTTTTTCAAAAAGTTTTACTAAGGCTTCTTCTTCGGCGTGGGTTGTCATTCCAAGTGAAGCTTGAATCAATCCATTATAATTATCTCTTAAAAATTCTAACATTTCGTAATGATTATTGCAGGCTGAAGGAATTTTTATAAAATCAGGTTTTAAACTTGCAATTTCTTTGGCTGATGTTAAATCCCATACTGAACTTGCGTAACCAATAGAGTTGTTTTCACAAAACTCTTTCAATTCTTTATGCTGCTCAAGAGTAAATTCTAAAAATTCTCTATGCTCACCATAAGTTTTGCCATATGCGTGCATTTCGTTAGGGTGTGGAGCATTGTATTGCTCTGGTGTTAACAATTCTTTGTTATTTCTTTTTTGAAATTTTGCATAATCGGCTCCAGATTGTTTTGCTAATAATATCAATTCTTTGGCAATTTCAAGTTCGCCTTTATGGTTGCAACCAATTTCTGCAATTACTTTAGGTTCTTTATATTTTTTCATATTCATTTGTTTTTAAAATTTAATTCTTCAAAATTTGCTCTATTAAAAGCGTCAATAAAAGAATTTTCAGTTAAGTTAAATATTTCTGTTTGTTTATAATCTGCATATTCTTTTAAAATATGATAAGATTTAAAAGCCTCGCTTAAGGTATATAAAATTTCGTGTAATTTTACATAACGCTGTCCTCCATAATCAAATTGTTTTGCTTTTGTTTCTTTTTCATAAAAATGTTGGTTATAAACTAAGACTTTATTTTCATTATTCACATGCAATTCTTTAAGCCAAGAGTGATCTACACCAGCTAATAAAATATTTTTTGCTTGTAAACGCAGTGCTGTGAAAATTGCCGGAATCATTATATTATGTGGTCGTGGCATTCCTCTAGCTTTATCGAAATTTCTATACATAAATTTTTTAAATCCTTCAATTGGAGTTAGGTTTATATATATTATTTCGATATTTTTATTTTTTCCTAAAATTTCTTGCCAACGCTTGTGCTTTTTAGCTTCTGTACTTATAAAAAACTTTAATTTCCACTTGGTTTTTTCTGCTAATGTATTGAAAAGTTTATTTGAGGCTTGCACAAAATGAGGCATTACATTGTCCAAAAATAAATCATGAGCAATTGCTATATAGTAGTCTGGTTTTATTTCAGTATAAGCTTCGCTTGTTGCAAAATGGTTTACAGCTATTAAATTATAGTTTTTAATTTTCTCTTTATTTTTTTCTAAAAATAAATTTAAACTAGGTCCATTTCCTAAAATTAAAATGTCTTTTTCCGATTTTGCAAGTTGTTTATATTGTTTTGTAGTTTTTGAAAATAATAAAATTTTAGCATAGGAGAGGCAAGTTTTTTTAAAAACTTGAAACCAAGAATTTATTTTTATTAAAAAATCCTGCATTATAATTAATTTGATTACAAAGTTACATTAAATTTTAAACTTTGCACAAACGAATTAAACATTATTGAATTATTTCTTATGTATAACTTCTCTTATTTTCGTTATTTGTTATAGGATTGAAGATTTTCTTGCAATTTTGTAACCTTAGATTATTTTTTACGTTTAAATAGATAGAAAACTATAAAAATGTCGAAAAATATTATGGAAGATATATTTGGAAATTGCTGTAAAGACTATTTAGAAGGAGACAAAACTGCTAAAATTACTGTTAATTCTGATATCGCCGAAACAGATTATCTTTCTGCAAAATATTTGTTTAGAGATTTTGAAGAAATGCCAGAGCATGAGCAAAGGGCTTTGTTGCAAGCAAGAGGAGATATTTTAGATATTGGTGCTTGTGCGGGAACTCATTCTTTATATTTGCAAAATTTGGGATATAATGTAACATCTTTAGACAAATCTAAAATTTGTTGCGAAATTATGGAAAAACGCGGTTTGAAAAATGTGGTTTGTGCTGATATATTTTCTTATTCAGAGAAAACTTTTGATACAATTTTGTTGCTAATGAACGGAATAGGTATTGCCGGAACTTTAGCAAATCTTCCTGAGTTTTTAGACCATCTTAGAACTTTATTAAAACCAGGTGGAAAAATTATTTTCGACTCTTCAGATTTACAATATTTATATATCGATAATGAAGGTGCATTCAGTATTCCATTAACTGAAAGATATTATGGTGAAATAATATATAATTTGTCGTATAAAGGCAAGAAATCAGGAAATTTTAATTGGTTTTTTATCGACCCATATACAATTGAAGCTATTGCAAATGAGCTTAATTTTAAGATGCAGTTTCTAAGCCAAGGAAGTCATTACGACTATTCGGCTTGTTTGTATTAAAATATATCACAGCATTGTTTTTTAAGAGTTCTAAGCCCTATCATGGGCTTTTTTTTGTGCAAAAAAAAAGGAGCCTTTCAGCTCCTTAATATTTTGCGTTTTAATTTTGCTTTTCTTTATCTAATCTTCTTTTTGTTAAGTCATAAGCAATAGGTGAGGCAATACAAACAGAAGAGTATGTACCCATAGCAACTCCAATTAATAAGGCAAATGTAAACCCTCGGATTACTTCACCACCAAAAATGAAAATTGCCAAGATAACTAAAATAGTTGTCATAGAAGTATTTATTGTACGACCAATAGTTGAGTTGATAGCATCATTCATTGTTTGGTCTAATGGACGCTTTTTATACAGTCTTAAATATTCTCTAATTCTATCAAATATTATCACAGTATCGTTAATAGAATAACCTATAACAGTTAAAATTGCCGCAATAAATGCTTGGTCAATTTCCATATTAAAAGGAAGTATAGAATTAAATAAAGAGAAAGCACCTAAAATCATTAAAGCATCATGCATTAAAGCAACAGTGGCACCCATTGAATACTGCCATTTTGTAAATCTAAATAAAATGTAAATAAACATTAGTAATAAACCAATAACAATTGCAATAACAGATTTTCTTACGATATCCGAAGCCACTGAAGGTCCTACTTTTTGTGATCTTTCTTTGTAATTTGTATTAAATTGCTCATAGCTTACATCATCTTGTAAGAAAGGTTTTAAACCAACATACAAAAGTGAATCTGCAAGTTGGTCTGCGTCTTTTTCTTTTATTTTAAATTTAGTAGTAATTTTAACTTGATTTTTTGAACCATAAGTTTTAACAATAGGAGAATCATCGTAAACTTTTGATAAAGCTTGAGAAATTTCACCTGGTTCAACTGCACTTTCAAATTTTACAATATAATCGCGTCCGCCGGTAAAATCAACTCCTTGGTTTAGTCCTTTGGTAAATAGTAAAATTACGCTAATTAGCATCATGGAACCTGAAATTATATAGAAGATTTTTCGGTTTTTAATAAAACCTATACTCATATTAGTAAATAAATTCTCTGTTAGTTTATTTCCAAAATTTACTTTTTTATCTTTATTTAATAATAATGAGAATACCATTCTTGAAATAAATAATGCAGAGAATAAAGAGCTTAAAATACCTATAATTAGGGTAGTTGCAAAACCTTTAACTGGACCTACTCCAAATATTACTAAAACAACACCTATTATTAAAGTTGTAATATTTCCGTCTAAAATTGCTGATAAAGAGTTTTTATAACCATCTGTAACCGCTGATTTTATTTGTTTTCCAGCTCGAATTTCTTCACGAATACGTTCGTAAATTATCACATTAGCATCAATGGCCATACCTAGAGTTAAAACAATACCTGCAATACCGGGTAGAGTAAGAACAGCACCAATAGAAGCTAAAACTCCAAAAATGAAAAACACATTGGCGATAAGCGCTATGTTTGCAACTAAACCGGCTCTGTTATAGTAAAAAATCATGTACATTAGTACAATTAAAAAGGCAATTAAAAATGAAATTAAACCAGAATTAATTGCTTTTTGTCCTAACGATGGTCCAACTACTTCGCTAGAAATTACAGAAACTGAAACCACCATTTTACCTGATTTTAAAACATTAGCTAAGTCGGTAGCTTCATCAATTGTGAAATTTCCCGAAATCATGGAGTTACCACCTTTAATTTCGTCATTTACATTTGGATATGAATAAACTTGATGGTCAAGTACAATTGCAATACTTTTACCAATATTTTCTTTTGTTATTCTTGCCCACTCTGTAGAACCGGCTGCGTTCATTGACATTGAAACTTGAGCATTACCAGTTCTTTCATCAAATTCTTGTCTGGCATCAGTAACAACATCACCGTTTAATGCAGCTCCGTTAGTTGCTTTACTCTTTTGCAAAACAATCAATTCATAATAATCAATATTGCCTTCTACAGGTTTGTATCCACATGCAAAGAAAACATCGTTACCAAAAAAACCAGACAGATAGTCTGAATTTAAGTCACTTAATAAAGCATCTTTATCAGCTTTTTTAACATAGCCTAAAATTGGTCCATAAACACCTCTGTCGCCAAGATTGAAAACTATACGTTCGCTAATGCCTTTTTTTTGAGTTATCAAACTTTCTTCGGTTTCGACCAAACTGTCTATAAGTTCGTAATCTTCTTGAGATAAAAATTTGTCAACTTTATGTAAATTTTCTCTTATTTCTGTAGCATCTTTAGTTTCCCAAAATTCTAAAACTGCTGCTTGTTTCAATAAGTCTTCAACACGCTCAGGTTCTTTTATCCCAGGTAATTCTATATGAAAAACGCCTCTGTTTGCAATATCTTTTTGAATATTTGGCTGAACAACGCCAAAAAGGTCGATACGTTTTCTTAAAACAATAAAAGCATTGTCAATAGCATCTTCATACTGTCCGTTTATATAATCAATAACTTGACTATCAGTTGATTTTGCGTTAATTTTATCACTATTACTAACTTTACTAAATAAAGCAGCCAAATTGCTTGATTTTGGTGTTTTTACTTTTGCGTATGATTCTCCAAATATTTTGATAAAATCAGTCTCGTCATCACCATCAATTATTTTGTTTGATTCTTTTATTGCCGCTAATAGCGTAGAATCTTTTGGATTGTTTGCAAGAGATAAAATTAAATCTTCTGCCGAAATCCTTAAACTAACATTCATACCGCCTTTTAAGTCAAGCCCAAGATTAAGTTCTCTTTTTTTACAATCCATATAAGTATGTTTTGCAAAAAGGTTTAAAGCCGTTAAATTTTCAACAGAATCAAGATAATATTTTACTAATGAATCGGTAATTTCTATGTGTCTAGCTTCATCAGTGTCTAAATTCATAGAGTTAAATTGCGATTCTGCATATCGTTCTGCTTTTCTTTCTACTTTTTGAACTGCAAACGTGAATGTTAAATAATACAAACAAATCAATGTTAATAGCACTGTTACCAGTATAATCGCTCCTTTGTTACGCATATCAGATTAAATTTATTATTAATTTATTAAATTTTATTTTTAAAGTTTGCAAATATAGACTTTTTTTTAAAATTAAATGCCTTTTTATTATTTTATTTGCTTTTTTATAAGTATTTCTTTCTTTTCAAAATCCAACAAAACATTATTAGCAACTAAAAAATCACAACCCAATATACCTGCTACACTTGGTAAATTCAGATTTTTATATAAGTCGTTAATATGTTGCATTGATGTAAATATGCTTTTTAAGTTTTTTAATTTAAACCATGAAATTGAAAATGAATTAATATTCCCAAAATATAAACCTTCAATAACAGAATTGAAACCTGAACTAAGATTATTAGTTTCTATATTTTCAAAATTAATATTTTCAAAAATTGGATTTTTTATGTCAAACACAGTGCTTGAGGCTCCGGTATCAATAATCATATTAGCTTTTAGTCCATTGATTTTTACTTCTATCAATATGTGATTACCACCTCCTTCAATATTTAAAATATGAATTTTACTTTTGTAAGTTTTAAATTTTTCAATCATCAAATTCGTCAATATATTTTTTATTTACTTTAATTACAAAATCATCATTTTCAGACTTATCTTCTGTCTCTGGGCTAAAATTAACATGTTCTGTTTCGTTAGTTTTTGTTTTATTGAGTTCTCTTTTCTTTTTCCTTAGCATTTTATTAAAAATAAAAGGGTCTCTGCTTGCAATAATTACTAAAATGCTACAAACCACAATACTAACTAAAACTACAGCATAACCCATTTCTGCAATTTCTTTAGCATAAGGCATTTTAGTAAATTCTTCACCTTGGCTTAACACGTATTGAAGAGGTACAGAAGCCATTATTGCAGAAATTAATCCTTTAGGTGCCATTATTGACATCATTGTAACTTCATGAGGTCTTGAACCTTTTCTCGCAAAGAATAAAATTGTTAAAGGCCTTAGTAATAACACTAATGCAATTATTAATAAAGCAATAAAATAAGTTGAAATATTGCCAAACTCTAATACAATTCCAACATAAACAAAGAAGTATGTTTGTAAAATAAAAACTATTTCTGCAAAAAAACTTTTTTCGTTATCTGTTAATGTTGCTGCCTCGAACTTAAAAATAGACTTCCATAATTTAGAATTGTTTAAATTTGAAGAGTTCCCCAATATTATTCCTAAACTTAAAGCCGCAATACCTCCATTTAGTCCCATGGCTTCTACTATAGCGTAAACAATAAATAAAAATGCAAATGTTGTAAACATAGAATTTTGTAAAACTCTAATTCCATTTAAAAGCAAACTCCATATTATGCCTGCAATTATACCTAATAGGGCTGCAAATAAAAATGATTGCCACATAGAATTTAAAATTCCCATAGCGTTTATTTCACCTGCTTTCATACCTTCAAATATTGCTAAAGATACAACTAAGCACAACACATCAGTAAAGGCAGATTCTAATAATAAAATAGTAGAGCTTTTAGAACCAAGATTTAATTGTTTTATCATTGGAATAACAACAGCTGATGATGTGCCACCAAGAATAGACCCCAAGAATAAAGAAGATATATAATCAAGTTTATAAATATAGTGTGAAACAAGAAATACAATAGCAACAGTTATTATAAAATTTAAAACAGTTACTAAAGTGGCCGAAGTAATTGCAGTTTTGAGTTCATTTAATTTTAAACCTACACCGCTCTCAAAGAGTATGATTATCAATGTTATAGTAGTAAAAACCTTACCCATTTCACCAAAAAACAATTGTTTATCGATAAAAAATCCAGCTATTATTCCAATAATCATTAATATTAAAACATTTGGTATTTTTGTTTTATTAAATAGCTTGCTAAATAAATGGCTTGAGAATATTAATAAACCTAAAAATAAAACAACTAAGGTAATTTCGTCCATATAGTTTTAAACCTTTTTAAATTTTAATTGTCAATAATTCAGTAATCAAAAATATATAAATTATGAAAACTATCGTAAAATTTTTAACAGTATTTTTTTTAGCAGGTGTTTTTTCTGCAAATTTAGCCTTTTCCCAAGAAGGAAAAAGAGAGTATAAACGCTATCAAGATTGTATTTACAATGATTTGAGCGAAAGTCAAAAATCTAGTATAGATGCTATAAAACTTGAGAGCGAAAAGAAAACTATTGTTTATAAAGCTGATTTAAAAATCAAAAAAGCTGAATTAGACAAACTTTTACTTGCAGAAAACCCATCAAAAAAGAATATTGATGCAAAAATTGATGAAATTACTAAACTAAAAGGCGACATCAAAAAAGAAAGAATCGACCATCGTCTAAAAGTTCGTGATGTTTTAACTCCTGAGCAAAGAGTAGATTTTGACCTTAAACATAAAGGGAAAAATTTTTACAAAAATTCCCATTATGGAAATAAAAAATCTCAATCCTACGGCAAAGGACAGCACCAAAACCACAAAAATTAATTTCAACTAAAACTTAAAACTGCTTGATTTTTTTATTAAGCAGTTTTTTTTTGTAAAAAAAATGTATTTTTACAGTTTCGGAACAAGTTTTGATAGTTATTAGTTTATGAAAAAAATATTTTACATATTTACCTTAGTAATTTTTTGTGAAAACATATATTCCCAAGAAATTATTAAGTCAAATTATACTAAAGGATTAAATGCTTTTGAAATTGACAAGCTCAACAATTTTTATTTTATTAAGGATAATCAAATTTTGAAAACCGATTCTGAGTTTAATAAATTGTACGATTATTCCGACAAAACTTTTGGAAATATTTATTTTATTGATGTTAGCAATCCATTTAGAGTTTTAGTTTATTATAAAGATTTTAATGTTATTGTGTTCTTAGACAACAAGTTAGCTCCGTTAAGGTCGCCAATTTATTTAGACGATTTGAATTATTTTTCAGCAGATGCAGTATGTTCTTCTTCTTTTGAAAGTTTTTTAGTTTTTGATTCGCAAAATACAAGAATAAATACAATTTCTAAAGACCTTGTAACAACTCAAAAGGGGACAAGTCTTTATAGTATTGTTTCGGAACAAAAACCTGTAAAAATGAAAGAAAGCAATAATTATATTTTTATAAGTTTTGAAAATGGATATATTCATGTTTTAGATAAATATGCAAATTATATAGATTCCTTTTTTTATGAAGGATTAATTGACTTTGATTGTGTAAATGACGACTTATATTTGTTAGGACACAATGAGCTTGTCGCTTTCAATATTAAAAAAGAAAGAATTTTTTATTATAATTTTGATTACGATGCTAATAAAGGTTTTAAAATTAAAAATAACACCTTATATCTATTAAATGAAAAATCTTTAATAAGTTTTAAATTTCTTTAAATATTTTTTTGCTTAATTACTAATTAATATATATATTTATTTTTTTTTTATAATCATAAATTTAACTTTAAAAATATGCATATAGCTGTAGCTGGAAATATAGGAGCGGGAAAAACTACTTTAACGAAACTTTTAGCCAAAAATTATGGCTGGACTCCTCATTTTGAAGATGTTGACGATAATCCGTATCTAAATGATTTTTATGAAGATATGCAAAGATGGTCATTTAATCTGCAAGTTTATTTTTTGAATAGTAGGTTTAATCAAATATTAGAAATTAGAAAAGCAGGTAAAACTATTATTCAAGATAGAACTATATACGAAGATGCTTATATTTTTGCACCTAATTTGCACTCAATGGGCTTGATGACAACTAGAGATTTTGATAATTATTTTAGTCTTTTTACACTTATGGCTACTTTGGTTGAAGCTCCTGATTTATTGATTTATTTAAGAGCTTCGGTTCCAAAACTTGTGCAAAATATTCAACAACGCGGTAGAAAGTACGAAAATACTATCCGCTTAGATTACTTAAAGCGTTTAAATGAAAGATATGAAGGCTGGGTAGCAAATTATAATGGAGGAAAATTATTAATTGTAGATGTTGATAATTTAGATTTTGCTCAAAATCCCGAAGATTTACGTGAAATTATTGATAAAATTGACGCTGAAATTTTTGGTTTGTTTTAGAACTGTTTAAGTTCGTCTTTTATTTTTTTCCATCTATTTTCGTCCATTGTAGCACCAACAACTTCAACTACATTTCCAGCAATTAAAGAACCGGCTTTTGCACAAAGGTTTAAATCCCAATTATTAGTTAATCCATATAAAAAACCTGCCGCATAATTATCTCCTGCACCAGTAGTATCTATAGGTTTAGCTTTAATGGCAGCTACTGCATGTTTTTCGTTAAAACCTTTGACTAGAGAACCTTGACGACCAACTTTTACAACTGCAATTTCGCATAAAGAAGAAATCATTTCTAATGCTTGTTCGGGTTCTTGACCTGTAAAGGCTTTAGCTTCTTCTTCGTTTGCAAAAACAATATCAATATATTTATCAATTAAATATTTTAAAAAATCTAAATTTTCTTCAACAATATTGTAGGAAGCTAAGTCTATAGATACTTTTAATCCGGCTTTTTTTGCAGTGGCAACAGCCTTTTCAATTAATTCATTATTAAAAATTAAATAGCCTTCTATGTGTAAAATATCAAAGCCCTTAAAAGTTAAATCGCTAATATCCTCAGCAGAAAGTTCTGAAGCTGCACCCAAATAAGTTGCAAAAGTTCTTTCAGAATCTGGACTAATTAAAGCTACAGCAATACCTGTAGGAGTGCTTGTTTTTTTTAGATGAGGAAAAACTCCAGTTTTTTTCATGTCCTCGGCAAAAAACTTTCCCATTTCATCATCACATATTTTTCCAACAAAACCTGTTGATACACCTAAATTTGCTAAACTGCGAATTGTATTAGCAGCCGAGCCTCCACTTGCTAGACTTTTTGAAAAATCTGCCGTAAATTTCTGAATGTTTTGACTTGTTTCTTGGTCAACTAATTGCATACTGCCTTTTGGAAGATTTAATTTTTCTAAAACAGAATCATCTGTAAGCATTGTCATTACATCAACTAAGGCGTTTCCTAGTGCGATTATTTTTGTCATGATAAAATTTATTTAAAAATATTTTGCAAATATAAAAAACAATATTATTTTTGCAACGCTTTTTTCCTCTTTAGCTCAGTTGGTTAGAGCANNCTGTTAATCAGGGGGTCCTAGGTTCAAGTCCTAGAAGGGGAGCAGCTCACAATCAGAGGCTTAGGTGAAAATCTAAGCCTTTTTTTATTTTGTTTTTTGTGTTGTAAATAAATTAGATTTATATTTTTTTGTTAGTTTGGCAAGTTATTCTTATCTTTATGACAATTTTAATAACTAAAATAAATAAAAATGAAAAAAAATCTAATTATCCTAAGTTTATTATTGTTTGTTCTTTTTTGGTCTTGTAATAACCAACAAAGTGAGCAAGAAATTAAAAATCAAGTTGCAAAAGAATTGGTTCAAGAACAAGCTCTTGTCGAATTTCAAGATTATGGACCAAATCCATTTGTTTTTGATTTAGAGGCATATACTGTTCAGAACGAAACTTATAGAACAGCTATTTGGACAGGCGAATTTATGCAAATGACAGTTATGAATATTCTTCCAGGCGAGGATATTGGCTTGGAAATACATGAGGACCACGACCAATTTTTAAGAGTTGAGCAAGGTGTTGGTTTTGTGCAAATGGGAGATAGTGAAGATAATCTTGATTTTGAAGCAATTGCAGAAGAAGATTTTGGAATTTTTATTCCTGCAGGAAAATGGCATAATGTTACAAATAAATCAGATGAGCCTTTAAAACTTTATTCTATTTATTCTCCGGCAGAACATCCGTATGGAACTGTTCATAAAACTCAAGAAGAAGGATTAGAACATTAAAATAAAAATCTTATAGGTTTTTAACAGTTTAAGTATGAAAACTTTTTAAGTTTTTTGCCAATTAGTAATTTTCTTTTTTTGAAATTTACGAAAATTTAAAATTACTATATGAGCCCTCTTATTATTTTTGGAATTGTACTAAGTTATTTTGCCTTATTATTAATAGTATCATTTTTTACATCAAAAAATGTAAATAATGAAGGCTTTTTTTTAGGAAATAAAAAATCACCTTGGTTTGTTGTGGCTATAGGAATGTTGGGCTCCTCAATTTCCGGTGTTACTTTTATTTCTGTCCCAGGCTGGGTTCAAACTACACAAATGACTTATTTGCAGATGGTTATGGGCTTTGTGGCAGGTTATTTTGTAATAGCTTATGTGCTTTTGCCATTATATTATAGATTGAATTTAACTTCAATTTATACTTATTTAGATTTACGTTTTGGAAATTCTTCTTATACAACAGGGGCTTCTTTCTTTTTGCTTTCAAGAACTATTGGCTCAGCTGCAAGACTTTACGTGGTTGCTAATGTTTTGCAAGTTGTAATTTTTAGTCAATTAAATATCCCATTTTGGATTACTGTTGGAATTACAATAGTTTTAATATGGCTATATACTTTTAAAGGTGGAATAAAAACTATAATTTGGACTGATACTTTACAAACAATTTTTCTTTTTACAGCTCTTATAGCAACTATAATAATTGTTGCACGGGAATTAGGACTTGATTTTTCAGGTATAGTTTCTACAATAAATAATAGTGAAATGTCAAAAGTTTTTGAATTTAAAGACTGGCGTTCTTCTCAACATTTTTTTAAGCAATTTATTAGCGGTGCTTTTATAACCATTGTAATGACCGGTTTAGACCAAGATATGATGCAGAAAAATTTGTCTTGTAGAAATATTAAAGAAGCAAAACGAAATGTGCTAACTTATGGCTTTGCTTTCTTGCCTGCAAATTTGCTTTTCCTCTCGCTAGGTATTTTACTTATGAGTTTTGTAAATTCTATTGGAATATCAGACCCAGAATTAATCGCAGGAGATAAATTATTCCCTCATATTGCAACAACTCAATTAGGACCAGTGGTTTTAATTTTATTTTTAATTGGTTTAATGGCTTCGGCTTATTCAAGTGCAGATTCTGCTTTAACTGCTCTTACAACTTCGTTTACTGTTGATATTATTGGAATAAAAAATAAAAACGAAAAACAAATCAAAAAAACAAGAACTTGGGTTCATATTGCTATTTCTTTTATAATGGCAATAATCATAATAATGTTTGATATTCTTAATCAAAAAAGCATTATTGATGCCATATATGCTATTGCTGGCTATACTTACGGACCACTTTTGGGACTTTATGCTTTTGGATTATTCACAAAATATAAAGTAAAGGATAAGTTTGTGCCACTTGTTGCAATTTTAAGTCCAATATTGTGTTTTCTTATTTCTTATTTTTTAAAAAAATATGCAAATTATAATACAGGCTACGAATTATTATTATTGAATGGTTTTATTAGTTTTATGGGATTATTTATGTTGAAAACAAGGAGGATTGAGTCTTATACTAATAATAATATTCTTTTGTAATTTTTTAATTATTCAATTATTCCCTCCATAGATTTTTCCAATTCTCTTGCTTGAGATAAAAACTCTTCAACATTCATTTCTTTAAAAAACAGTAAGCCGTGGCTTGAGCGGATTTTTGAATTTTCATTTTCATAAAAATAGTTTTTCCCTAATACCAATTGTATAAGTTTTAATTGTTCTACCCATATTCGTTTTGTAAGTTCACTAAATTTTCCATCCAACATATAACTTGGAAAAGACGCATCAACCTGACTTAAATAACAAGATGTAAAAGCTGTATCTAAAGTAGCTAAAGAGTTTAAAGAAACCGGAACTATTACATTTGCTTCTGCAGGATGAAATCTATACCAAACATTTCTGTAACCCCATATTTTTAGCTCTGAAATATCTTCTTCTTGTCCCCATAATTTCACAGCTTCAGCAATTGCTTCAAGTACTTTGTAATGTGTATCAGGACCACTTCCTTCTGGATCGAAAGCCAAGCTTATAATTGTAGGTTTTATTTTTCTAAGTTCTTTTAAAATTGGTTCAACATCACGACTTATGGTAGGTTGTTCGGTAAAAATATCGCCTGTATAAAAACCTAATCTTAAATGATGAACATTTTTTACCTGAATACCAAAGTGAGCCCAAACTAATTCTTCTTCAAACTCACGAATCATGCCTTTTAGTTTTTGAATTTCAACCGGGTTTTTTTGACCTTCGTAGCTATTTTTTAAAACAGAGAGACAGTGATTTATATCTTGTTTTAAGTCACTAATACTTTTGGAATTATAAATTTGAACAACAGCTCTAACAATGCGATGTGCTAAACCTCTCCGTCTTTCGTGTGGCTCGCCTGAAGCTACTTTATTCAAATAGTGATAAACGTCTTTGTCCCATTTTAATTTATATCCTTGCTCAAAAAAGTCGGGATAATTTACCATTTGAATATTTCCATTTTCTAAAAATTGTAAACTATCATTTAGAATATCTATTACAAAATTATTGGTAACAGCAGTAAATCCGGAGGTTAAAATTGAAAAAACAGCCTTATTGCTTTCATCTCTTAACAATCTATTTACATGAGGTAAAATTCCAAGCATAATATCATCATGATGAGGTCCTGTATGGTAAAAAACTTGTTTGGATTTTGGGCTTAAACCAGCTTTTAATTTGCTTATTACCCTATTTTCAACAAATTTGACTTTGTCTAGGCTTAGATTTGGAATTAATTTACAAAATTTATCGTTTTTTAAATCTTCATAACTTAAGTGGTGGGCATATTTGTCGAGTTTTTTGCATAAATCTATGATTGCTCTTTCGGTTTTGTCATCTGTCCAATCACCTGATTTATAATATTCTTGAACACTATCTTCCAATAATATTCCTGCTCCTTTAGTAATATAAAATCTGGCATTTTTTAATTTTTGTAAAACTGTAGCAGGATATACATTTGATGCTTCGTTTTCTAAGGCATTTTTTACTTGTTCGGCTTTTGCCTCGCCTGCTGCAAAAATTATGGCAACAGCATCAGGATTATAAGTAATTGTGTCTAAGCCAATAGTAATAACCAAGCGATTTCTGGAAACTTCTATTCCTCCCAAATCCGAAGCTACAACAGCTTGAGTTTCAAAATTTGTAGCAGTAAGGCGAGTAGTTGAATTATGGTCAGAACCGCGGGTGTTAAAAGCAATATGCCCGTCTGGTCCAATTCCGCCTAAGAAAAAACCTATTCCACCTTTTTCTCTAATTTTTGTTTCATATTTTGTGCACCAATTATCTATTGCAAAAATTGATTCTTGTTGAATTTGCTCATGAAAAGTCTTTGCTTCGCGATAACGCAAAGATAAATCAACCTTATTATCTGGAAAAACTTCAGAAAAATGTTTGTTCCTTGCAAGTTCAATTTCTTCAGTTTTTATTAAAAGGCAATTTTCTGTATTCAGACCAAAACCTTTAATGTAAAATTCATTTATATAGTTGTAAAAACTATTATGTTGTTTTGAATTAATTGGGTAAAATTCATCAATTTGAATAAAATTTAGCTCACTTAAATCAGGGCGTTTTAACTTATGAAGATTGTATTTTTTTAATAAATCTTGTCCATTTGCTTTGTCCCAATTTTTTAATAAATATTGTGTCCATTTGATGAAATACTCAGGAGTTTTTCCTGTTGGTAAGCTAATAAGACCTTTTGGGTTTTCAGATACCCATTCTAAAAATTTTAAAGCTGTAAAAAATCCAAGATTAGGAAAATTATCAACACTAATATACGGTATTTTGGTAGTTTGAGCTTTAGAGCCAGAAAGTTTAAAAAAATCTTTCTCAACTCCATGAAAAATATTTGACATAATTTAAGTAGTTTTCTAGTTTTAATCCAATTATATTTTAATAGGATTAATTTTCACAAAGTTAAAAACATTTTGGAAAAAGTGAAAATAATTTATTTGCTAATTGTATGAGTTGTCCTTTTTTTAACAAGGAATAATTAATCTTTAAATGTGTTATGTCCTTGTGAAAACTTGCTTATCTTTAGTCGAAAAACTAAGTTGAAAACTTATTATTCTCTATTATTATAGCCTTTATATTTATGCAATAAATGTTTGCGAAATTCTCTGTCTGACTTGTATAACATTGCAACTTTATCTATTGGCAAAACTTCGCAAAACTTTTTATGATATTTACTTTCTAAGTCTGCTCTATCAATTTTAATTTGTATTAATTTATTAAGCTTGTCTGAAATTTCTTTATCACTTAAATTAGGTAAATTAATTTTTAATTCGCGATTAATTTCTCTTTCTGAGTTAAATAATTTATCTAACTCTTCATTAAATTCATTATAAATTGGCCAAAACTGCTGTGCTTCGCTAACGCTCAAATCAATTTCTGAGCTTAAAAAAGCAATTTTTTCAGAGTGCATTTTTTCATTGTCTAGTTTACAATCTTTACCTCTGTTTTTGTATTGTTGTGGAAAAACATTTAGACTAGTAAAAATACATAAAACCATTATTGTTATTATTCGTGTTTTCATTGTATTGATATTTTTGTAAATATATGATTTTTAATTATTCAAGTTCATATTCTAAATAATATTGTGCTAAATAATCTTCTAAATATATAAGGTCTTCATCATCATTAATTAATTCTTCGGAAGCCCAGTAATTATTGTCTTCATCATTTAAATATTCGTAAAATGCCAACTCATCATAGCTAAGCTCTGATATCATATCATCAAAAGTATAGGAAAAGTCTTCAATTTTAGAAATTATTGTTTCACTTTTCTTATTAACACTTATATTTAACACAGTTTTTATTCCATATGCTAACAAAATAACAGATGCAGCCATATATAAGTAGGGTTTAAAAACCTGAAAAGGAGAAGGTTTTTTAATTAGTTCGCCAGACTTAATTTTTTTGATTACTTCTTTTTCCATATTGTCGAAATAATCTTCTGGAACTTTGAAATTATTCTTTTTTTCTATGTCTTTAAGCGTTTTCATATTTTTATTTTTGACAATTTAAAGTTGTAAAGGTTTAATCTTCGTTAATATATTTTTCAATTTTTGTTGTTGCATGATGATATGAGGCTTTTAGAGCTCCGACACTCGTTCCTAAAATTTCTGAAATCTCATCATATTTCATTTCTCCATAATATTTCATATTAAAAACTAATCTTTGTTTTTCAGGAAGTTTTAAAACTGCTTTTTGTAGTTTAAGTTGTAAATCATCTCCATCAAAATATTTGTCGCTTTCTAATTTTTGCACTAAACTGTCTTCATAATTTAAAGCTGAAAAAACAAATTGTCTTTTCTTTTTATCCAAAAAATTCAAGCAATTATTTGTAGCTATCCTGTACAACCAAGTATATATCGAAGATTCGAAACGAAATTTGCTAATTTGCGTAAATGCTTTTATCCAAGTTTCTTGTAAAACATCGTCAGCATCTTGGTGTATGATTAGCATACGTCTAATGTGAAAATATAATTGTTTAGAATAAGTTTTCACTAAAATTTCGAAGCCTTGATTAAAAGTTTCTGGTTTAGATAATAAACTTATTATTTCTTCTTCTTTAATTTTCGACATTAAATATTATTTCCTTTTCAAAACTTTTTCAACTGCTGCAACAATATTATCACTTGTTAAACCATATTTTTCCATTAGTTGGTCTGGTGTTCCACTTTCCCCAAATTTATCATCTATTGCAACAGCTTCAATAGGAATAGGAAAATTTAAAGCTAGCATTTGAGCTGCTGTATCTGTTAATCCACCATTCAGCATATGTTCTTCTGCACATACCATAGCTTTAGTTTTTTTAATTGAGTTTAAGACAGCTTCTTTGTCAAAAGGTTTAATAGTGTGAATATTAAAAACTTCTGCTTCAATTCCTTTTTCCAATAAAATTTCGCAAGCTTCAATTGCTTTCCACACCATATGTCCGTTTGCTAAAATAGTAACATCCTTACCTGTGTATAATAATTCAGCTTTACCAATTTCAAATTTTTGGTTTGGTTTTGTAAAATTAGGAACAGCAGGTCGTCCAAATCTCAAATATACAGGTCCTTGATGTTCAGCTATTGCAATTGTAGCTGCTTTTGTTTGATTATAATCGCAAGGAACGATAACAGTCATGTTTGGTAGCATTTTCATCATTCCTATATCTTCTAAAATTTGGTGAGTAGCACCATCTTCGCCTAAAGTTATTCCTGCATGCGATGCAGCAATTTTCACGTTTTTATTTGAATATGCAATAGCTTGTCGAATTTGGTCGTAAACTCTACCAGTTGCAAATCCTGCAAAAGTTCCTGCAAAAGGAATTTTACCACCTATTGTTAGACCGGCAGCAACGCCCATCATGTTAGCTTCGGCAATTCCTGCTTGAAAAAATCTTTCTGGGTGTTTTTTTTGAAATTCATTCATTTTTAAAGAGCCGGTAAGGTCGGCACAAAGCGCAACTACGTTTTTGTTTAGTTCGCCTAATTCTGTTAATCCGGCTCCAAATCCTGAACGTGTGTCTTTTTTTTCGGTATAAGTATATTTACTCATATTTTAAATTTTATAAATTTTCTACTTTAAATTCCCCTGGGTTTATTCTAAACTTAAATTCTCCTGTATTAGTTGATTTAGAATATTTTTGTTCTCTAAATATAATTCTATAATATCCTGGCTGTAATCTAAATCTATAATGGGTTTTATCGGGTGTAAAATCGTATAAGTTAGTTAATATATCTCCTCTTTCGTAAAGTAAACTTGCAAAAGCAGGATTTTTAAAATTAATTATTAAATCTCCGGGTTCTTTAATATTAATTTTTGTTGTTTTAGACTGTTCAATAAGCACTGCATCAACGTAAGTCCTTGGCATAGTTAAAATTTCTAAATCGTAAAGTCCTGTTATAAGTTTTTGCTTTTTGTCTGCATCCAAAATATACATAGTTTCTGGTAAAGCTGTTTGGCGGACTATACATTTAATTTGAGAATTTTCAGGTGCAACTCCTTCTATATCAACAAATAAATATCCTTGTGGAGCTGGAAGATTTATGATATTGTGAATTCCTTCTTCTAATTTTATACTGTCTAAATATACAGGTGGTATAGTGTGAACTTTTAAATCATAAGTTGAAAGAATATCTAAATATATTGTGTCTGCTTGTCCGGTTTGGTTTAGAGTGTGCATGTATGTATAACGAATATCACCTGAAAAATTGTCGTGAAAAGACATTACTGCATTTGTTTCGATTGGCTTTCCGTTAGTATCTAATAAATTTACTTGAACGCTTGTAAGATTAGTTACTTGTCCAACAATTGTGTTGATAGCTCTTCTAAATTCTTTTTCGTTATTAGCATCAAAATAATTTCCCATACAGGACAATAAGTCTGAAACTCTAATGTCAATATCTACGCCAATTATATATGGTTTAAGTACTACACCTTTTTTTTGCAAAGCCACACTAACTTCGCAGGGCATTCCATCGCACATTTCTAAACCATCAGTGATAAGAATAACAATATTTCTACAATCAGAACATTCTGGGAAGTCGTATTCAGCTTTGCTTAATGAGTATGCAATTGGTGTTGTTCCGGTAGCTTGAATGGTTTTCAATCTGTCTTTTATCATTCCTACTGTATTTTTGCCAAATGCTACTTCTAGTTTTGTGTCAAAACAATCCATTAAATGGTCGGGACTTTGATGCCCATATACTCTAAAAGCAATTTCTAATTTTTGTGTTTTTTGAACAGTTTCTAAGGAATCCAATAATTCATTTAATAATTCTTTAGCTTTAACAAATTTTATTCCTCCGTCCCAGCGTTGCATCATACTGGTTGAAGCATCAAATATTATTAAAATTCTTGTTAAAGGTTTTTCAGGCTCAATATAATTTTTTATTTGGGCTTGCAGATTTGTAAATAAACCTAAAACAATTAGTATTGCTATAATTATTTTTCTCAAAATTTATTTTTTAATAATCACCTAAAGTTTCTTCAAGTTGAGACAGAGCATTTTCTAATTGTTCATCGCTTGGCGGAATTCCGTGCCATTTGTGCGAACCAGTCATAAAATCTACTCCTTTTCCCATTTCGGTTTTTGATAAAATCATTATTGCTTGTCCTTTGCCCGAAAGTTTTTGTGCTTGTTTTATTGTAGAAATAAGTTCTTGAAAATCGTTTCCGTTACATTCTAAAACTATCCAATTAAAAGCTTCCCATTTTTGGCGAAGGTTTTTTAAATTCATAACATCTTCAATTGTGCCATCAATTTGTTGTTTATTATAATCTATAAAAGCAATTAAATTATCAATTTTACGTGCTTGGGCAAACATTGCGGCTTCCCAAACCTGCCCTTCTTGAATTTCTCCATCGCCTAATAAACAATACACAAATTTATCGTCATTATTTAACTTTTTTGCCAAAGCTGCCCCACAAGCGTTTGATAAGCCTTGACCTAAAGAGCCTGACGCAATTCTGATGCCGGGTAATCCTTCTGCTGTTGCTGGATGTCCTTGTAATCTTGAGTTTATAGCTCTAAAACTTGCTAGTTCGCTAATAGGAAAATATCCCGAGCGTGCTAAAACACTATACCATGCAGCAGAAGTGTGACCAATAGATAGAAAAAATAAATCTTCATTAATCCCGTCCATTTTAAAATCTTT
>LSQX01262000.1_pt1 | contig 37365 bp, 34 predicted proteins | sample 654561 | NCBI WGS metagenome assembly LSQX01 (sample SAMN04489861, study PRJNA283612) | anaerobic digester metagenome | isolation source: 4 biogas reactors fed with cattle manure at either 37C or 55C with and... | place: Denmark: Kongens Lyngby | collected 2014 | reverse complement strand
CCACCCCAAGGTAGCGCGCTACCAACTGCGCCACACCCAGATTTCTTTTCGCGCGTTAGTATTATAGCACCAACTAACGCCGCGCGTCAATACTTTTTTATGAATAGATGTATTTGTTGCAGTTTTCAATGAGCAAATTCAAACTTTAAAACTATTTTAATTTTAATATAAATGTCTATTGCATCAACAGGAGGATTATAGATATGAATATTTTTTTACACATTGTAAATCATAAAAAAAGGCATGTCCCAAACTAAATAGTTAGACTGCAGCATAAATAATACAATATTGCCGAAAAAGAGGTCAACAATAATAATGGAAATCAAAAAAAAGAAGGGGCACCGCATACCCAACAAAAGCATCGAGTGCACTGTAATACAGTGTGCCAATCACTGCGGCGATCAGGACTATTGCGCGCTTGACAAAATAAGAGTCATAACACATGAGCAGAATCCGACCGTTGTACAGTGCACAGACTGTGGGTCTTTCGTCCTCGATAGTGCTATATATCAACAATAAAGGATAAAAAACGCATGACCGCTGAGTATTCAGCGGTCATGCGTCTATATACGGTGAAATCCGAAGAAAAGCGTTAGCCGGCATCGGCTTTTTATATGCAAGCGTGTATATCTTATCGGCATCAGCTTCAAGCTTATACTGTCTTGACGCAACCTCGCTCATTTTGATATGGTCAGCCGGTTTTGTTAAAATCTCAATTCTGCCTTCCTTTTTCATGACACGGAGAGCATCAAGGCCTTTTGCGTTGGCAGCAAGAATCTGCGTATAAGCCACCTCGGATTTTAGCGTTGAGGGCGAAACACCGGTTGCGGCATATATAATAGCACGGCGCAGACGCGAGTTTGTGTACTGCTTTGTCGCGGCAAGGGTAAGCGTTTCTTCTAAGCTGCCGGCAGCCATAGCAGACGATATTATGCGTTCTCCTACTCCGCCACCCATTTCAGCTATACTTTTTATGTCGTCGCTTTTCATCGTACGTAAAATGCCAAGGAGCGATAAAGAGGCATTTTCAAGCGAAGCACAACCGCATTCATTTATTTCACTATAAAGAATCTGCGCACACCCGCTTGGCATCTGCTTTTCTGCAAGACTATAATGCTTTTTGTATAAAAGGTGTCTTATCGCCGTAGCTGATGCAAAATTATCAAGCGATACTTCCCTGTTGTTATACTCGGCGCCGATTCGCTTTATAGTTACAGGCTCAAGAGCAGCTCCGCGGCGCCTAATAGCTCTTAAATATTCGATAGCAAGAATGTTGTTTGAGCCGCGCAAAAGATGAGATGAGCCCTGACCATACTTTTTTTCGTATGCCGCTGCCCTGCTGCGCGCTGTTGTGAAAAAGCCATCAGCTTCAAGCTCCGAGAGGCGCGATGCTACCTCGGTAAGCTCATCAATATCGCCGCTTTCGCTGCCAAAGCAGAGCTCACCGGGTCCAAGCCTGTCAGCAATAGATACTCCGGCATCAGCGAAGTATTCGGCCGATGCACAGCACCATGGGAACGGCAGCGAAAGCACAAGGTCAGCCCCACCGGCAAGCACAATCTTCGCGCGCACGAAGCGGTTGACAATCGCTACATCCCCACGCTGTGTGAAATTCCCGCTCATGATACACACGACTGCGGCATCCGGGCGGCGCTTTCTAATCTCTGCTATTTGATAGGCGTGGCCATTGTGAAAAGGATTGTATTCACTTATAATATAAACAAAGCTGTCCACATTAGTACCCTCCTCATTCACAATTTGCCCTTGACCATAACTGATATGTATAATATAATAAACTTGCTTAGCGCATATTGTCAATATATACGTTTTTTCGGAGGATGTATAATTATGAAGGTTCTCGTTGTTAATGCAGGAAGCTCCTCTCTTAAATATCAGCTATTTGATATGGATACCGAAACAGTTCTCGCAAAAGGAATTTGTGAACGCATTGGAACGGGCTCGCCTGCAGGCTGCGAGAGTCTTATTGAACATAAAACAAACGGCTGTGTTTATAAAAAGAGCATCCCGATGCCCAATCATTCTGTTGCTATGAAAATAACCGTTGACTACCTGACTGATCCCGAGTTCGGATGCATCAGCGGAATGGATGAAATTGATGCTGTTGGTCATCGTGTCGTTCACGGCGGTCCTTACTTTTTCGGAAGTGTGCTTTTAAACGACGATGTTTTTAAAAAATTAAGGCTTTGTCACGATTTTGCTCCGCTTCACACTGAAGCACATATCATGGGCATCCAAGGGTGCCTTGCTGTTCTGCCAAATAAACCTCAGGTACTCGTATTTGACACGGCATTCCATCAGACCATGCCCGAAAAAGCGTATATGTACGGTGTCTCATATGATATGTATGAGAAGTACAAGATCCGCCGTTATGGTGCGCATGGGACTTCACACCGTTATGTCTCGCAGGAAATGGCTAAACTCCTCGGACGTGATATTAAAGATACAAAAATCATCACCTGTCACATTGGCAACGGTTCATCGATTTCAGCTGTTGACGGTGGTCGTGTAGTCGATACAAGCATGGGCTTCACACCGCTTGATGGGCTTATCATGGGTACCCGCTGCGGCTCACTCGACCCCGCAATAGTAACTTACATCATGGAAAAAGAAGGCTATTCACCCGATGAAATGAACGAGTACATGAATAAAAAGTGCGGATATTTGGGGGTCTCGGGATTCTCATCCGACAGCCGTGATCTTGAGGCGGCAATTATCGGACGTACAATGTCAGGCGAACCTTACGAAGCGACACCGGAGCAAATTCATCGCGCGAAAATAGCATCGAGCGTACTCGCATATCAGATTCAGAAATATATCGGTGCATACACAGCTGCTATGAATGGCCTTGACGCCATTGTCTTCACCGCCGGCATGGGCGAAAACAACCCTAATATGCGCGAACGCGTATGTACAAACATGGATTATTTCGGCATAAAGCTTGACAAAGAAGCTAACGCAAAAACACACCGTCAGAGCAAAAACGTCGAGCTGTCAACACCTGATTCAAAGGTAAAGGTTTATGTCATCCCAACAAACGAAGAGCTTATGATAGCGCGCGATACGAAAGCTATTGTATCTGCGCTTTAATATAAATTAATAATCAAAATATAAAACCAAGTCACTTTTAAAATGACTCGGTTTTTTGTTATATTGCATTAAGTTCAATATATAGCTATCATAAGATGATGCAGATAAGGCCGCTGCTTCCCTCGTTGATGATACGTCCGAGAGTTTCCGAAAGCTTTTCTCTTGCATCTTCGGGCATGTGCTCAAGCTTTGTATGAAGCCCCTCGTTTACCAGCTCATAGAGCGTCTTTCCAAACATATTAGACTGCCAAATCGTCTGAGGATCCTCCTCAAATTCACGCAATAGATACCGGACAATTTCCTCAGACTGAGCCTCTGTGCCGACAATCGGGTTTATCTCAGTTTCAATCGTCGCGCGGATCATATGAATTGACGGCGCCGCGGCACGCAGGCGCACACCGTATCCTCCTGCTTGCCTGACAATCTCCGGCTCATCAAGCGTAAGATCTTTTATATCCGGCATAACAATGCCGTATCCCTTCTCGCTCACCATTTTAAGTGCGTCAGCCACCTTGTCATACTCACGTTTGACAGCGGCAAGCTCACGCATGAGGCATATAAGCTCCTCTTCGTCCTTGATATCGAAACCGGTCATTTCGCCTATAATTTTATAGTATAGTTCATCCGGTACGGTTATAATAATCTCAGCACGCCCGCATCCGAGGTCGATATCACCAACTGCCACCGTTGCGACAGCCTCATTTTCCCGCAGCGGCAGGAATGCTCCACCCCCTTGCAAATCCCCCATGCGATGAGCCTTTGCAGCGCATTCGCGGATGTTGGCTGTCAGCGACTGCATAAGCTGATGGTTTTTATCGAGCGCTCCCATCCAGCGCGGTATCGATATATCAACCTCTTTAACCGGAAACTCAAATAAAACAAGCTCAAGTATTTGGCGTATGTCCTCCGCATCAAGTGTCAGGCAGCTGACAAGAGCAACGGGCGCGCCATATTTTGACTCAATATCAAGCGCAAGCGACATCGCTTCATTGCTATCAGGCTCCGCTGAATTTAATATGATGGCGAAGGGTTTGCCTATTTGCTTCAGTTCGCGGACAACCTGCTCCTCAGCCGCGACGAAATTAGCGCGCGGAATCTCACCGAAACTGCCGTCGCTTGTGACGAGTATGCCTATCGTTGAGTGGTCATTTATGACCTTCCGGGTTCCCATCTCGGCAGCTTCTGCAAATGGCATCGGCTCCGTCTGCCACGGGGTGCTGACCATCCTTGCTTCCCCGCCCTCAGTATCGCCGAGCACCCCAGGCACAAGGTATCCGACGCAATCGATCATTTTCACGCGCAGTCGTTCACCGCCACCGAGTGTTACTTCCACCGCTTCGTCGGGGATGAATTTTGGCTCGGTTGTCATGACGGTACGACCGGCCGCGCTTTGAGGCATCTCATCCTTTGTTCTTTTTTTATCGTACTCGTTATTGATATTCGGCAGGACAAGAGCGTCAAGAAAGCGCTTTATAAACGTACTCTTTCCCGTTCTCACAGGTCCCACCACGCCTATGTAGATATCGCCGCCAGTCCGCGTGGCAATATCCTTATAAATGTTAATGTCAGTCATAGCCGTCCCCTTTATCGCATCTTATTCAGTCAATAATATGCCGAGGATGGCTATGTTATGATAAAATATCAAAATATTAAAAAGCAAAAACACAAAAAAACAACGGCCTAAGATTTGAAAACATTGTTTGTCCCCATCTGTTTTACATAAAAGACAAGCAAGGGGACGTCCCATCGGACGTGCCACTCGGCACACTATAATAAAACGGTGGGAATTGAATTAATCTGGCAACAATACCGCTGATAAAAACTCCGTTTTTACCTGCCATCGCGAATACATCAGGCGTCCATCTAACATAGCTTTGAATGCACACTGTTTTCTTTTATGCGTATATTAAACAGTAAGCATACAAAGTGACTTCTTAACATAGTTTATAAATCAGTGAATGATTGAACGAAAACATTTTTTTAGCGGCAGTCAAAAATAAAAAAGCAATGGACAGCAGAAACTGTCCGTCACTTATCAAAGTAAATCTTTATATTGAATTATCCTTTTTAGAGGGAGAGTTATCACTACTTTTTTTCTTTTTCCACCCACTGAAAACTTCATAGTAAATACCTGCGGCGGTTAAAAGAGCGGCAACAGCAGGCAGAGAGCCAAAGAGAAGCGCATCGTCGTGTCCATACAGCACAAGTGTAACAGTATACTGCCACGTAAAGCACAAAAAAGCGAAAAACATTGGCACAATGGCACTTTTCCCGCGATAAGCAAGTCTTTTGCCGACGGCGGCGAGCACCGAACCCACTATTACGCCCCCGCACGCCACCGGTATATAAATGGCAAGGTATCCTGATGCAAGCGTCGAACTCTTTAGGACATCGGCATTAAAGTAGCGCAGGCTTTTCTTATACATCATTATAATAGTAGGGATTATCCCAATAAGCCCGGACCAAAACGACGCGTTCCATAACCGGGCAGCAGTCCCTATGTCAATATTAGCACGGGAGGATTTGACATCATCCGCACATTCGGTTTCATTATTTGTCAGAGTGCCTGTATTTAAATCTGAAGCGTTCTTTTTGTTGTTTACTTTCTTTTTCACATTAGCTCCCCTGCCGCAGCACTTTTTACTGTAAATGCAAATAGATGATGGCTCATTATATCACCGCATGTGTTTTTATGTCAAACGCACAACACTATCGCCCTTTCAATAAAACAATCGTAAATTTTATATAAATCATTATTTATTTATAAGATGTGGATTTACACGCACATTTATGTTATAATATTCTGAATAATAAATATCAATTTTATATACCTATTTAGCGAGGAAACCTAATGCCTAAGTACATAGAAAAAGCCGACATAATGACTTTGCCCGTAATCCCGCTGCGCGGGGTTGTGGCATTTCCATTAATTCCAGTCAGCTTTGAAATAGATCGAGACATATCAAAAGCCGCATGCAACGCCGCCGAGGAGGGCGACGCCTGCGTTCTTCTTGTGACGCAGACAGACATAGGCTGCGAGCATCCGAAACGCAGCGATGTATATCGAATCGGTTGCGCTGCCCGTATTAAACAGTCATTAAGGACGCCTGAAGACAGCATCAGGGTCATTGCAGAGGGCTTTGCCCGCGCTGAAATAATATCCTGGCGTGAAAATGAAAATTATATTATAGCGAACGTAATGGCAAAAAGCTTCGAGCTTAACGAAGAACCCGATGTAAAAATAGAAGCCGCAATGCGTGCTCTTCTCTCATCACTTGAGCGCCGCATTGATAGTGGTCGTGTTTCCCGTGATGTTTTCACAACAGCAAAAACTATACGTTCGCCTGGAACCCTCTGTGATTTTTTGGCATCCAGCGTTTTACTACGTTATCAGAACAAGCAGTTAGTGCTTAACGAATTTGATCCCGTTCGCCGTCTTGCGCTTACAGCTAAGCTCATCGAAGGTGAGACGGAGCTTCTCGAAGCCGAAGCAATGATACATGGGCGTGTACGCGCATCACTTAGCGAGTCACAGCGCGAGCATTATCTGCGTGAGCAGCTTAGAGTCATCCGCGAGGAACTTGGCGACGACGTTGAAGATGATGTAGAGGAATACAAAAAGAAATTTAAAAAAATTGTCATGCCTAAAGAAGTGCGCCAAAAACTTCTCAAGGAAGTCTCAAGACTTCAGCAGACACAAATTGGCTCGCCTGAAGCTACTCTTCTTCGCAATTACCTTGACACCTGCCTTGAACTTCCCTTCGACCGGCAAACGGCAGACCGTGTCGACATAGCGGTGGCTGAAAAGATACTCAACGATGATCATGACGGTCTTAAAGAGGTCAAAGAAAGAATCCTCGAATACCTTGCTGTTAAGCAGCTCTCGCCATCGCTGCGCCACCAGATTATATGCCTCGTAGGCCCTCCCGGCACCGGTAAGACATCAATAGCAATGTCAATAGCACGAGCCTTGAAACGTAAATACGTACGCGTTTCCCTTGGCGGAATTCGCGACGAGGCCGACATACGCGGCCACCGTAAAACGTACATAGGCGCGATGCCGGGACGCATAATAAACGCTCTTATACAGGTTAAGGTTAAAAACCCTCTCATACTCCTTGATGAGATAGATAAGCTCACACGTGATGCTCACGGTGACCCCGCATCGGCACTTCTTGAGGTGCTTGACGCCGAGCAGAACAAAAACTTCCGTGACCATTACATTGAGTTCCCGTTTGACTTATCAAACTGCATGTTCATCTGCACGGCGAACACGCTTGAAACAGTTCCGCGTCCGCTCATCGACCGCATGGAAATCATTGAGCTTTCAGCTTATACGCGTGCTGAAAAGCTGTCGATTGCTAAAAACCACCTGATTCCGAAGCAGTGCAAACGCCACGGGCTTGACCGCCGCCGCTTCGTTATACGAGAAGACGCTATCTTAGAAATTATTGATTATTACACGCGTGAGGCTGGGGTACGCAATCTTGAGCGCGAGATAGCTTCCCTTTGCCGCAAAGCGGCACGTCAAATTGTCACGCAGAATAAAAAGAGTTCCATCATAACGGCAGCGGACATCAAATCATATCTTGGCGGGCGCAAGGTAATCCCTGAGCACATCTCGTCTGTTGATGAAGTCGGCGTTGTCAACGGTATGGCTTATACCGAAACGGGCGGCGATCTGCTTAAGATTGAAGCCGTCGTAATGGATGGCACAGGCAAGCTTGAGCTGACCGGATCACTTGGCGATGTTATGAAGGAATCAGCGAAGTTGGCGATAAGCTATATACGCGCACATGCAAAGTCGCTTGGAGTTGACCCGGATTTTTATAAAAATAAAGACATCCATTTACACGTTCCCGAAGGTGCCGTTCCGAAGGACGGCCCGTCCGCCGGTGTTGCAATTTTATGCGCAATAACAAGTGCTCTTTCAGGGCGCCCTGTCAGAAGCGATATTTCGATGACCGGTGAATTGACCCTTACGGGAAGTGTGCTTCCGATTGGCGGATTAAAGGAAAAAACATCCGCTGCTTATGCAGCCGGAGTTCGGCGCATACTTATACCAAAGGACAACGAAGCCGATCTTGAGAAAATAGACGGTGTAGTCCGCGATGGAGCGCAATTCATCCTTATGTCTTCGGCAAGTGATGCGCTTAGAGAGGTTTTCGCACAGCGCAGCCGTCCGCTTTTGATGCACATTCCGACACCGGAGCTTCCGCGCACACAAGCACTTGCTGACGACATACCTTCAGCGCCTGTGCGCGCCCCGTATAAAAACGCATAAATAAAAAATAACTATTCCAAGGAAACGTAATGGCACCTAACACAAATAACGTCTCCCTTTTCATATCAGCGGGGCGTCCGGATCAGTTTCCGACACGTCCGACGCCCCAAATCGCTATCTCCGGACGGTCTAACGTCGGTAAAAGCTCACTGATAAATGCAATTTTTGGACGAAAGTCGCTTGCCCGCGTCAGCTCAACGCCCGGAAAGACTATAACCGTTAACTTTTATGACGTAGACGGAGCCTTTTTTCTTGTCGATTTGCCCGGATACGGTTACGCGAAGCGTACAGCCGAGGAGCAGAAGAGGTGGTCGGCCCTCGTCGACAGTTATTTTTCAAAAAACCCTCACATTGACCTTTTAAAACTTGTCGTACAGCTCATTGACGTGCGAGTGGGCCCAACCTCAGACGATAACATGATGTTAAGCTGGCTTTGCAGTACCGGGGTTCCCTTCGTCGTTGTGGCAACAAAATGCGATAAATGCACAAAATCAGAGCTCACTCAAAACATTGATGCTCTCGCCACTCATCCTAACATTCCCGACGGCACTCCCATCATACCATTTTCGTCTCCTAAAAGAATTGGCGTGCGCGAGCTCTGGTGTGAGATACTCGCGGCAGCAAGCAATAAATAAGGATAAAAAGAAAACGATATGACCGATCTGCAATCGACTATACTACTTTACGCGCTGCGAGTACCGACGGTGCTTATAGCAATTACTGTTCACGAGGTAGCACACGGCTTTGCTGCATATAAGCTTGGTGACACAACTGCTCGCGATACCGGTAGGCTGTCGCTCAACCCGCTTCGTCACCTGACGCTCCTTGGCGTTATTTTCATGCTTGTTTTCGGATTTGGTTTCGCAAAGCCAGTGCCTATTGACACGCGCCGTTTCCGTCGTCCGAAGCTTGGTATGGCGCTGACAGCGCTTGCAGGGCCTTTATCTAATGTGATTTTGTCCTTTATCGGCATCGCCGCCGGGTCTATTATATTAAAGCTCCCTTACAACGGCTTATCGTTTGCATATTATTACCAAGGATTTGCTCTTGGAACGGTTTTAAGGTCGCAGCTGACATTTGGGTTTTGGATTCTTTATGCTTTATTCAGTTTCTTTTATGTATTCGGTTGGATGAATATGAGCTTCGCCATCTTCAACCTGCTGCCGATACCGCCGCTTGACGGATCGCGCGTTCTTCTCATCTTCCTGCCTGCGCGCACTTATTTTAATGTGATGCGCTACGAGGGGTATATCATGATAATACTCTTCGCTCTTCTTTGGTTGGGTGTTCTTGACAGGCCGCTTATCACTATGATGGACAGCGCTTATAAATGGGCTGTCAATCTTGTTCAGCTAATTCCGTTTTTGAGGTGATTGCTTTATGGCTGAAATAAATACTGACACTTTTGCCAATAAAGCTGTATCAACATCCCCTGTCAGCACATCACCTATAACATACAGGCTTGATCAGTTTGAAGGACCGCTTGATTTACTTCTCACTTTGATACAAAAGAATAAATTTGATATAGCAGATATTCCAATTTCCGCTTTATGCGACCAATATATGGAGTATGTTGAGTCTGCCCGCACTTTAGATCTCGATATTGCATCTGATTTTCTTCTCATGGCAAGCAAGCTCATGCTTATAAAGAGCCGGATGCTCTTGCCAAGGGAGCGCGATGGCGATGAAGACCCGCGTAGTGAGCTTGCTGCATCCGTTCTTGAATATGCAAAAGCAAAATGTGCCGCAACAGCCTTTGCTTCTATGTACGCTGCTTATAGCGGACGCTTCGCAAAGGACACCGACGAAATAACGCCCGATAATACGATATCTCCACACGACGTATCGCTTCTCACATCCGCGCTTGCAAAAATATTTGCCGAAACAAGAACTGTCGAGAACGCAAAAACAACGCATTTCACACCCCTCATACGAAAAAAAGCCGCTTCTGTCACAGAAAAAGCTATATTTGTTATGCGTTATCTGCGGCGTTCGGGCGCGACCCCGCTTAACATACTATTTAGATCATGTTCCTCACGCAGGGAGCTGATACCAACTTTTCTTGCAATACTTGAGCTTTTGAAAAGCGGGCGAATCGTCATAACGAAGGGCTATACCAATGATACTGGAATGCTGAGCGTGGACGAGCTTACGGTTGAGCTTATATTGCGAAATAAAGTGTCTGTCACAAACGCTAATAATACATAACAGGCTTGGGATATAATAGATGAGTGTAATTAAACAGCCATTTCTTGAGCAAACCGCTTCAAATTTGGTGGATAAGGATATAATAGAACATAAAGATGTCTCCGACGGACAAGCCCCTGCCCGTCCGGATAATGCAGAACTAAAACGCGCAATCGAAGCAATTTTATTTGCGGCAGGCCATCCTGTCACATATGAGAAGCTTGCCATAGCGTTAGGCACAGCCGAGTTTGATGTGCGTCGGCTTATAGAGGAAATGGCAATGGAGTATAACGCTCCTTCATCAGCTCGCGGTATTATGCTTCTGACTTTCGATGATTCATGTCAGCTATGCACAAAAGAACGTTTCGCGCCAATGATACGAGAAGCTCTCGGTATCAAGCGCGGCGGCAACCTCTCGGCATCATCGCTTGAGGTTCTTGCCGTCGTCGCTTACAATCAACCATGCACAAGGTCGTTTATTGAGAGCGTCCGTGGAACTGACAGTGGATATACAATCGCCTCCCTTTGCGATAAAGGTCTTATTAAGCCACGCGGTCGTCTTGACGTGCCGGGCAGGCCAATTATATACGGTACAACTGACACTTTCCTCCGTGTGTTCGGTTTTTCATCGCTTGATGATTTGCCGTCTATTGATGCACTCCAGCAGAATGGATCAGGCGGAGATAGTACGGAGGTTTATAGTGAGGGTACCCCCGAGGAGCAGCTTCTGTAAAAACAGTTAGCTTTATCAGTATCGCTTAATTTGTTATAATGGAAGGCGGTGGGGCGCTTGGTATTTTTATATATTGTGCTCGGTTTAGCGGCGATAATAACAATTGCCCTTGCCGCCCGCATTCGCCTTAATATCGCCTATAAAAGCGGCGAGGACGCTGAGCTGCGTGTGATACTGCGGTATCTTTTCATTTTCCGCCAGCTTGCCCCTGAGCCCGAAAAAAAAGTGCGTCTTCGTGACTACACATTCAAAAAAACTCATGGCGCCAAAAAAAAGAAAAAGAAAGCTAAAGACAAGCCAGATAAATCTGTATCTGGCAAGAAAAGCTCAAAAGATACGGTCAGCGTCATCCGCCAAGTGGCGGACATTATAAAAAAGTCGCAGGAGCATTTAAAGCAAAACTTACGGATAGATATTTCGCGTATTATCATAATTGTCGGAGCATCTGACGCAGCTAAAACAGCGATAACTTACGGGATTGTATCGCAAGCTGTTTCTTATCTGCTTGAGGGGATTGATTCTATTACAAATGTGCGGCGAAAATTTCGCTCAGAGGTCAACGTAATCCCGGACTTCACACAGCGCGAGATTACAGTCGATATAAAATTACAGCTTAGTATAACGATGTGGGCGCTGCTGACTGTTGCCCCGCGTGTTGCGCTTGCGTCCATGTTAAAGAAAAATCCTGACGAAACAAGAGCATGAGGATCCAATTCACATACTGAAGTAAAAATTAAATACTATATAAAAATGGAGTATGAAGTAAATGAACTCTGAAAACAACAAGATAAGTGAAATAATTAAAACATCGCTTGAGAACATCCGCACTGTTGTCGACGCAAACACAATTATTGGCGACCCTATTTCCACGCCAAATGGCATAACAATCCTCCCCGTATCACGAGTTTCAATAGGATTTGCCTCCGGCGGATTCGATTATCTTGGTAAAAACGCGGCGAAAACAAATTCCAGCAATAAAAACAATTTTGGTGGCGGTGGTGGAAGCGGGCTTACCGTCGATCCTGTCGCGTTTTTAATTATATCTCCCGACGGGAAGGTTGACCTTGTGCCTATCGATCAAAATGCAGGGCCAAAGTCTGACATCGCAACAATCATTGAGAATGTCCCCGTTCTTATCGATAAAATTAAATCTCTTTTCCCGAAAAAAAAGAAAGACAGCGATAAGAGCGACAACGACTGTGAAGAAGAAAACAAAAGCGACGGCTAAGAAGACGATAAAAAATAATATCTAACATCAAAACTATTAAAATATCATATGAGTTCCTTCACTTACATTTTCGGTTCCCTATTACCACGACCATCTCGAATAATTCTTCAATTTCCTCTTTATAAAAATTACACATCTGCACATACGAAAACCTCCGCTTAGGTAAGGCATACCACAGCGGAGGTTTTTATGTTAAATCGCTTCATAAATAAGCACATTATTATTTATTCACCTTTAACATCGAGCACTCAAGCTTACGCTTATTGACACTCTATTGATTCGCAGCTGAAAACACCGTTGTCATATATTAATTCTTTTCCGTCTAAATAAACGCTGCCATCTTTAAATTCAAACGTAAACCAAGGCTCACTTAAAACACATTTTTTAACAACACTAATATTCTTCATTGTTGTCATATCAAAAATGCTGACTCCCAGGTATGGAATTCCCGACCCGAAAGTATGATATGAAACAAGGTCTTTCGTACCGTTGTTATCGTAATCCCATAGGCACAGCTGATGGTAACCACTGAAAGTATCGTATCTGTAAATAACTTTATTCACCATCAAAAAGCAGTGCGTATTATTCACAAGAAAGACTTCTATATTTGAGGTCTCATCGGAAATGCTTTTCGGAGTAATGTTGACGATATTTGTTATCCCATCGGTATTATATTTTTATCAATCTCGCCATTTCTATAATAGCCATCAGCCCTCAAAATATTTAAAAATCGTCGGTGTGTAGTGTCGGTTGTCTGATAATCGGGCGTGTGTAGTCTTCATTTTTAATATCTGAATCTTCGTTTGTTTGATTTTTAACAACAACAGTTTCGTCTGACGAATAAACATCACTTGACGCGGGCAAATCACTCAATGAAGGTAAATTACTTGATGAAACCTCTGTGCAAGATACAGCAAAGGAAGACATAACAATTAATGCCGCTAATAATAAAATGGCTTTTTCATATGTTTATGCTCCTTTAATTCTGTTTATCTTTCTTTTGTGATGTGATAAACAGATATAATAATTGATCCAGAATATTTAATAAAAAACAGTATTCAATCCGACCTGAAGCATAGGTTCGTACAATTTAATTATAATAATTGTTTTGTATAATAACAATATTCATTTATATATTTTTTTGCCATTATAAATTACGTGCCGGCAGTCACAACGCAGAAGCAAAAGCTGTTCTTTGAAAATGCCAGTCTGATGAACGCATAAAATGAATGCCGATGTATGGCATTTTACTACGGGTACATGAACAACCCGACACTATTATAGAATATGACGAGCAGCCCGCCCGGCGGGTGATTGAAAAAGCCACAGTCGACAACAACAAACAAGTTACCGCGATAATTTAAAATACGGAATTAAGTCCGGCGTGACGGCTCATGTAGTGGAATCCGGAGCTCACCTCAACTCCCCCGACAACTACGCATTTATCGAGCTCTTGAATTGGATTTGGCTTTGAAGGGTTTGTTAATACCCTTTCACAAAATGGGCAGGTAAGAAAATTATACCCCGGATAATCGATTATTTGATGTTCAATATAGTATTGATCAGCCACAAGCTCACTTGAAAACTCGATTTCTTCAGGGAAAGCCTTATGTAAGCATTCATCAATTTCAGGTAAGAGACGCCCGGTTTTTTTATCCCAGAACTCGTCTCTCTCAGCTTCGAGGATATAGTGAGCTGTAATAAGTATTTTTCTTTTCATATAAACCCATCAACACGCATCGGTGTGTTTTTTATTGTGTTCCTCAAGATCCTCAGCGGATGGAAAAGCTGTCATTAACTTTTCGGCAACTCTATCATCTTTACTTATCACAACATAATAACTGCCATCGTAAGGTGCAACCTCGATTTCTGCCAGCGGGTGCTGTATGCTGATTGGATTCTTCCAGAATCCCTCATACCCGTCGGCAAAAGGCAATTTATGCGCCTAAACCTGCTCCTTTGATATTTCCTTTGGAAAACCTGAGAAAACAGCAAAAAACCACAGGTACTCATCTACCATCTTTATTAGCGTTTCTCCGGGTAACCATAGGTAGTCAATCATTCCCAGTATATTATGTTCACATACATAACGAGGAGCAACTTGAATGCCTGTAATTAGCCAGTTATAATCTTTTTGAACCTCAAATATTTTTTCAAATACAACACTATTTTCGCGAGTACATGCTTTTGAATCCGAATAATAAGATTAACTTAAAACAACACCTTTCATATACTTATACCTCTCATAGCTATAATGAGGATAATGTTTTACCGGACAGCTAAAGAAAAAGCTGCCGCGTCTGCTCTATTTTGTCTTGCCGGAAAAAGGCCGAAGTCTCTTTGCTGACATCGGCAGTACTAACAGAACATATAATACAGAGCAATTATTCAGATTATAAGATGATGAGTTGTCGTGCGCTTTTTAGGGACTTGACTCGTTTTTAAGTAAATCTTTTAATAATTTTTGTTAACATTACCATTATAATACTAAAGCCTCGATATGCAAGGCTTTTGTTAAACTTTTCTATCGGGCATTACAAAAAGAGCACGCATATGCGTTGTTTTTAATATTTATGAAAGTATAAAAACATAAAAATAAGAGGGGCGAGCAAAACATACGTCAGCTACACTTCCCCTCAATTTTATCATCGCCTATTAACACTAATTAGCTTGCCGCATAGACGCTAACAAGCTTTTTCGGGCCCTTGCGCTCAAATTTAACCTTACCGTCGATAAGCGCGAAAAGCGTATCATCGCCGCCGCGTCCGACGTTTTCACCGGGATGTATTTTAGTTCCGCGCTGGCGGACAAGGATATTGCCCGCAAGGACGAACTGACCGTCGGCGCGCTTTATGCCGAGGCGCTTAGATTCGCTGTCACGTCCGTTCTTCGTAGAGCCGACGCCCTTTTTATGCGCGAAAAACTGCAAGCTGAGCTTTAACATCATTATTTCCTCCTTTTTATTCGGGATCTTTTTCGATGGTGTCAACCTCAAGATGCTCTGGGTAGTCCTCCATCATATCCATGAGCTGATAAAAATATGCGTCGATCAGCCCGCCGACTGCGAAGCGTACACGTTCGTCCTCTTCATAATCAGGAAGAGCACACTTTGCCATTACCTTTATGTCGGTTGTCTTTTCGTCAATCACATAATCTACGCTACCGAAAAATGTGACTTCAATAGCGTTTACTATTAGCATCGTCATAGCCGAGAGCGCCGCACAAAGCACGTCGTCTCCTGATTCACCGTATCCGGTGTGGCCGGTTTCTTCAAAACCCCAGCGTACACCACCCGACATGAAAAATGTAATTTTTGTCACGTTCTACTCAAATTATTCCTTTTCAGCTTATTGACTTAAACCGTAATTTTTTCGATTTTTACCTTTGTATACGGTTGTCTGTGGCCAAGTTTTCTCTTTTGATTCTTTTTAGGCTTGTAGCGGAAAACCGTGATCTTTTTCGATTTGCCGTTAGCTATGACGCTCGCGCTGACACTTGCACCACTGACATAAGGAGTACCGATGGTAATTCCCGAATCAGTCCCTGATACCGCAAGAACGCGGTCAAATGTGACGTTCTCACCGGGCTGTGCGCCGAGGAGTTCGAGGTAAACTATATCTCCTTCGCTTACCTTGTACTGCTTTCCGCACGTTTCAATAATTGCAAGCACGAAAAGCACCTCTCTTTCCAATAGACTCGCTGCCGGCGGGCGACGATATGATGCACATTAAATATGTTACTTTTATGTGCAAACACCCGTGCTTAAAAAAGCCCGCTCACAAGCGGCTTCTTATTATATCATTTATAGCCGCCGGCTGTCAATACATATTTTCTTTGTTTTTCAGCATTCTTATTATTATCGTCTATATTTTATGCGCCGCATAGCATAATACTGCTTGACAGTACGATTCTTTTATGCTATGATGTGTAAAGCGATTTACTTTACAGCTATCCATTACACAGCGGGCGTGAGGGCAACATGCGGACACACGAAAAAGACCTATCAATTTCTGCTCTGCTCGACCATTATGGCGCCATTCTTTCAGAACGCAGGCGCTACGTTCTTGAGCTTTACTATAACGACGACTTCTCGCTCGCCGAAATTGCTGAAAATGCCGGAATTTCAAGACAAGGTGTTCGCGACCTAATAAAAAAAGGTGAAGCTGAGCTTTTTCGCTGCGAGGAAGCTTTGGGAGCTGCGGCCGCGTATACAAAACTAAAGGATGAAGCTGAGATAATATCAAAAGAGCTTCTCTCTCTTGCCGCAACAATCAACCAAATGAGCCAGTCTGAGAGCAGTTTAAATTTAAGCAAAAAACTCAGTGAAATTGCAGAACGTGTTTTAGCGCTCACCGGTGATTGACACCCAAAATAATTCCTTATATCCTCACGCAAAACAAGTAATACGACATACGTCATATGACGCACTAAAATGATTTAAGGTGAACGATGTTTTCAAATCTGTCCGAGAAGCTGGCAAACGCTCTTAAAAAGTTTAAAAGCAAGGGCAAGCTTACAGAAGCTGATGTCCGCGAGGGCATGCGTGAAGTCAAGCTTGCGCTTCTTGAGGCCGACGTTAACTACCGCGTTGTCCGCGATTTTGTTGCAGCGGTTACTGAGCGTGCCGTTGGCGCTGAAGTTCTTTCCTCGCTCGTTCCCTCTCAGCAAATCATTAAAATTGTAAACGAGGAACTGACCGCCATAATGGGCGGCAAAAACTCAAAGCTTGAAATATCGCCGAAGCCGCCGACAGTTGTTATGGTGTGCGGACTTCAGGGTTCCGGTAAAACGACGCACTGCGCGAAACTTGCTTATATGTATAAAAAGCAGCAAGGCAAGCGCCCGCTTCTTGCGGCCTGTGATATTTACCGTCCGGCAGCAATAAAACAGCTCGAGGTACTTGGCGAGCAGATAGACGTTCCGGTTTTTACACTTGGTAGCGATGTTTCGCCCGTAAAAATTGCAAAGGAAGCCGTCGCCTATGCTATAAAAAACAACAACGACATGGTTTTCCTTGACACTGCAGGGCGTCTGCACATCGATGAGGAGCTGATGGCGGAACTTCGCGAGATTAAAGATAGCGTATCGCCTACTGAAATCCTCCTTGTTGTGGATGCGATGACAGGTCAGGACGCAGTTAATGTAGCGAAGTCCTTTAATGAACTACTTGATATTACAGGTGTTATACTGACAAAGCTTGATGGCGACACACGCGGAGGCGCCGCTCTTTCTGTCCGGCATGTGACGGGTAAACCGATTAAATTCATTGGTACCGGCGAAAAAATCGACAATATTGAGCCGTTTCACCCGGACAGAATGGCACAACGCATTCTTGGCATGGGCGATGTTTTAACGCTTATTGAAAAAGCGCAGCAGCAATACGATGAAAAGCAAGCCGAAGAGCTTGAGCGCAAGTTCCGCGAGTCGTCGTTTACTCTGACTGATTACTTAGAACAGCTCGGGCAGATTAAGAACATGGGTAGCCTTGAATCTCTTCTCAGCATGATGCCCGGTATGAATTCAGCACAGCTTAAGGGCACAAAAATCGACGAACGTGCCTTAACTAAGACAGAAGCTATCATTCTTTCGATGACACCGTACGAGCGCGATCATCCCGAAATAATCGGCTCATCGCGTAAAAAGCGTATAGCAGCCGGAAGCGGTACATCTGTTGAAGAAGTAAATCGTCTTCTCAAACAATTTGAACAGATGAAGAAAATGATAAAGCAGTTGACCGGGCGTCAAGCAGAAAAATTCCTACGGCTTACAAAAACTAAAAGGAAAAATAAAAGCAAAAAACAAAGGAGATAAATCCCCCTTTTGTATATAACTTAACGGGGTTTTATATACTAAAATCTATTTATTTATAATAGTTTCCGGAGGAAAAGAAACAATGGCAGTTAGAATCAGGCTTAAGCGCATGGGCGCCAAAAAGCAAGCTTCATTCCGCATTGTTGTAGCAGACTCACGTAGCCCGCGCGATGGGCGTTTCATTGAGGAGATTGGTTATTACAATCCCCGCACGGAGCCTTCTACAATTAAAGTGGATGTAGAAAAAGCGAAAAAGTGGATAGCTTGCGGTGCTCAGCCGACTGATACAGTCAGAGCTCTTCTTAAAAAAAGCGGCGTTATTGAATAAGACGTAAAGACGCATATTTTGATTCGATGAGTATAAACGAAATGTGCGATAATTATCACGAAAGGACAGATCGGCCTTGGCTTACCGAGGGCGGTCGGTACAAAGAACAATGATCGACCTCAAACAGGTTTTAACCGACATCGTAAAATTAATAGTTGATCATCCCGATGAAGTTATCGTAACTGATAGTACAAACGGTGATGCCGTCAATCTTACGCTCACGGTTGCTCAATCAGATATGGGCATGGTCATTGGACGCAACGGAAGAATCGCTAAAGCGATACGCGTCATAATGAAGGCGGCTGCTAATTTTGACGGTAAAAAAGTTAACGTCGAAATAAAGTAAATATAGTTTAAAGACACATCCCACATATTATCCCGAAAAAAGCGCGTCCGCACGGACGCGCTTTTTATATTATCTATGTCCTGCGTCAGCGGCGGCGCATAGCACGTACGTGTTCTGGATCTGGGGTTACATATGCAGTCCAGTTAGTCTTGTATGTCACAAAACCGGGGCGGCTCCCGGGCGGCTTTCTAATGTTTTTTACAAGCGTGTAATCGACAGCAACTGATTCCCCGCCGCATAAACTTGAGTTATAAGCCGCTATCATAGCGGCATCAGTAAAATCAACCTCCGATGGTTCTTCCCTGCCACCCCTCACCAGTATTACATGGCTGCCTACTGCATTTTTAACATGAAACCAATAGTCGCCGCGTGACGCTGTTTTCATTGTAAGAAGGTCATTTTGCATATTGTTTTTCCCACAAAGGACAACATAGCCGTTTGTCGTCTCGTAACGTGCGAAGGCGTCTGATTCACGGCTTGTTTTTTTATGCTTTGCATTCGCACTCCTTGTGCTGCGGGATGCGCTTTTTATATAGCCGCCCGCTTCAAGCTCGTGCCTGAGCTCGGCGATGTCAGCATCGCTTTCAGCGCGTGAAATAGCGTCAATGACTGATTCAATATAGCGCAGCTCCGCCTTAGCTTTTTCTATTTGCTCCGCTATCATGACGCGCGCTGTCTTACACTTAGCGTAGAGTTTATAATAACGCTGCGCGTTTTGCGATGGTGACAGTCTTGCGTCAAGCGGAACATTTATAACCGGGCAGTCGGCGGAGCTGTAATCGACAAGCTCTGCTTCCGTCATACCGCGCACAAGCGTATGAATCCCCGCTGTAATCGCATCAGCCCACCTTTTATATTTTTCACCTTCTGCACTGCGGTTTGCATCCTCAGCGAGAGCTTCAAGCTTGCGCTCAACTCGGCGATAGGCATTGTTCATGATTTTATTAAGCTCACGACCGCGCTGTGCCGCGTCGTCGACACGTGCTCTCTCCGAGTAAAAAAACTCGACAGCTAAAGAAGGCGATGAAAATTCTTTTACTTCGTATTCAGCACCGTATTGTCCGATATTCCGGAATGAAAATTCAAGCGGCCTTTTATGGCTGTCGCATATAACACATGGCATCGGCTCTTTTATGCCGCGTATGATGTCTATTACATCCGAAAACTCCTGCCACAGGACATCTGCTTTGCTTGCACCGAGTAAAGCATCGACATCACCACCCGATGATATATATGCAAGCTCGCGCGCAAGAAGCGGGCTTATGCCCGTATATGTCCGCAGCAGAAAATCCCGTACCATCATATCAAACGACTGCCGTGCGGATTCATAAAACTCCTCGCGCGTGACAGTTATAATATCTGTTTTATTTTGAGGAGGCGGGGCTTCATACTTCATACCGGGCAGTACCTGCCGGAGACGGCTTGTCGAAATATCGACAGTTTTTACAGCACCTATTATTTTGCCGCCCCACGAATAGCTTTCATCAGTTGTATCAGTAAGAATAATATTGCTGTACTTATTCATTATCTCGACAATAAGCGCCCGCTCGCAGGTATACCCCATTTCGTCTCGGCTTGTAAATGACAGCTTTGCCGCTCGTTCCGATCCAAGCTGCTCAATACAATTAAAAACTGCACCTCCGATATGCTTCCGCAGCATCATACAGAAGTTTGGCGGCGTTTCAGGGTTCTCTTTCTGCTCTGTTATGAAGCACATACGCGGGTATGATGAGCCCGCATTTATTAAAAGGCGCTTCGTTCCACACTGCCCCCTCAATACAATTATTATTTCCTCGCGCCCAGTTTGATATATCTTATCAACTCTTGCACCAGCCGCCTCGTTTACCTCGCGGCAAACAGCCGCAAGCATTCCGGAATCGTACGGCATATCATTTTCACTCCATACTTTTTTGCTGAGTTTTATATAGTAACTTAAATTTTAGTAAATTTCACTGCCAATACTCTTTTGCAAATTCGATATATTTTATCATATCATATGAAATTTACATAATCAAATGAATTATAAGAAAACTAAAAGCCCTTCGTATATAAACTGCTCCAGCTGGTGCGGACAGCACAAAAGAGAAAACAGTTTGCATCGGCTTTCATTAGCTGCTCACAAAACGATTTTTTCTAATTCATTAATATAAATATAAAGGGGTGGCATTGTGAAGTCATATGGCATAAAACTTAGGGGTCTCAATGCCTTAAGTATTCCTACATCGAGGCTACACAGACGCTGATTTATAAAGCGCACTTTACCGAAAGATTAGCTTTATTAAGTCATACATCAGATTAATCTCAAAATAACACAACATCACATTGAAATATCTTTGTCATTCTGGTATCATTAATTTGAAAACGGCAATTTATCATACAGCTTATTTTACAAAAGAATGCTGCAGCGATGCACAATTGCTGCAGTTCAATTTTGCCGATAAAAAAGTCTTTAACATTAAAATGAGGGCAGCAAAAGTTTAATATTAGCAAACAGTTTGACTTATTACATGGCGATTTGATTCGGCCAAGAAAAGCATTGGATACATATGAGTTTTTTAAAAGAATATATTGGAGATAAGAATTTTTACAAGAAAATAATATCAATTGCTATCCCTATTTCAGCCCAGCATCTTATAACCGTCGGGGTAAACCTGATGGATACTGTGATGCTCAGCTCCATGGGTGATACACAGCTATCAGCTTCGGCTCTCGGCGGGCAATTCATAAACCTTTATCAAATCTTTTGTATGGGGATTGGTATGGGGGCGTCGGTCTTAACATCAAGATACTGGGGTATGAAAGAGCTCCCTTCACTTCGCAAAGCTGTTACCATTATGCTGCGGTTTGTCCTCATACTATCCTTAATGTTCACATTGGCAACAGTCTTTACCCCGGGATTGATTATACGGATGTACACGCCGGAAAAGGATATTATCAAATACGGAGTTATATATCTTCGCTGGCAAATCCCCGTATTTATCTGCATAGGTCTGACCCTTACATGTACTATCGTTCTTCGAAGCGTAGGTCAAGTGAGAATACCCCTCATTTCTTCTATCATTGCGTTTTTCGTCAACATTTTCTTTAACTGGGTATTCATCTTCGGCCATTTAGGCGCACCCCGGATGGAGATAGCAGGTGCCGCCCTCGGGACACTGATAGCAAGGCTTTTTGAGCTGACATTCATATGCGGATATTTCTTTTTTTGTGATAAGCGAATCAGTTATAAAATTAAAAACATCGGTATGATGTGCGGGGACTTGCTTTTCGAGTATATCCGCATAAGTATACCTGTTTTTATAAGCGACGGTCTTTTAGCCCTCGGAAACAATGCTGTCGCCATGGTAATAGGACGTATCGGGACAACATTTGTATCCGCAAATTCCATAACAACTATTGTGCAGCAGTTATCTACCATTTTAACTCAAGGCATGGCAAATGCAAGCTGCATTATAACCGGTCATACAATAGGCGAAGGAGACATGGAAAAAGCTCAAAAGCAAGGTTATACTTTTTTAGGTTTAGGCTTTGTCCTCGGCTGTTTTGCGGCAGTAGTAATCCTCTTGCTGCGCAGCCCTATAATCAACTACTACAAAGTATCGGAGGAAGCTAAGGCGATTGCATGGGAACTCATGGACGCTATCAGCTTCATCATTATCTTCCAGTCCATGAACTCAGTGCTCACAAAGGGAGTACTTCGCGCCGGCGGTGACACTCGTTTCCTCATGGCGGGCGATATTTTATTCCTTTGGGTAGCATCCATTCCCCTTGGCTTTCTTGCCGGGCTTGTTCTACATATGCCTCCCTTCTGTATTTATACCATGCTAAAAATCGACCAGATAATAAAATGCGTTTGGTGCTATTTCCGTCTGCGCAGCCGGAAATGGATGAAGAAGATTCAAGCAGTCTAAAGAAGAGTAAATTTAATATATTATGATAAAGAAAGGAAATGACGATGGAACAGGTAAGCTTTGTGCGCTTCAGCGTTGCCCATGAAAACGGTATGACAGTCAGAGGGGTCAAATTTTCTGCCATAGGTGGCGGACGTAAACCTGCGGTTATTTTAAGCCACGGATTCAACGGATGCTGCGCTGATTTACATAACAGAGGCGAAGCCTTTGCAAAGGCGGGGATTCACTGCTTTATGTTTGACTTCCGCGGCGGCGGGCTAAGAACCACAAGTGACGGCGTGCTTTCGGAAATGATGACGATTTCCACCGAATGTGAAGACCTAAAGCTTGTTGTTGGTTATGTGCGTTCACAAAGCGATGTTGATAAGGACAATATTTTCTTAATGGGCGAAAGCCAAGGCGGCCTTGTAAGCACACTTGTTGCGGAAGAGTCCCCTGAAAGCTTCCGCGGACTAATTTTATGGTACCCTGCCCTGATGATACCTGAAGCATCAAAGCACCGGCTTGCTATGGGAATCCGAGATGTGTTCGGCGTTCGACTTTCCCCTGACTTTGACAGTGACGCTGCGAGTATTGACCCGTGGCGTCTTATGCCGAACTACAAAAGCAAGGTGCTGATAGTTCAAGGAGATATGGATTTTATTGTTAAAACGGGGGTGTCCGAGAAAGCTTTACGCCTATTCCCAAACGCTACCCTCAAAATGATTCCGGGTGCTGGGCACGGCTTTGGCGGCGAAGACTTTAACACCGCAATCAATGCATCTGTTTCTTTTGTAAAGGAGACAGTTGAGGAGCATAGGTAGCCATCAAATAAACATAGCAGCAAAAAGCTGTGAAATGAAGTGAAAACCCCTTTCGTTCGTTTTTGTTAAACGAAAGGGGTTCTTTAATTCTTAATATATTTTTTTGTTTAATAACCAGTTAAATAATACACGGAACAATTATTATAATACGGCTTTCCGTTTTCTTACCAACGTTATTACTACTAATGAACCAGAAACGGCAGCCATGCAGACTAAGCCTGCAGTACCAAAGCCGGTTTGCGGATTCTGGGGCATATATTGAGAATTTTTTTCTGCTTTAATATATACATATGAAAGCTCATATAACAAACACTCGAACTCATCAACACCTACTGGTTGGCTATAAGCTAAATATATTTCTATCCTTTGACAATTCGGTATAATATCAAATTTTTCTTCATATCCCATAATTATATTATTAGGTGCAATTGTATGAATGTATTTTAAATGTTTCGTACCTTCATCCCATTCCATATGATTTTCGTCAGAATATTTATATCGTCCCCCTTCATTAAATAAGATAATATGATTGTATACATATTTAGAAAGACGTGGAACAGGAATTGCCATCTTGACAATTTCATCATTTGTAAAGTTGTATCCGCACATCTTATAAAAGCCATCAAGCGTTCTTATTTTTCCGATTATCTCTCCTAAAAGCCCTGTAGTGTTATCAATATATGGGCTAATAAAATCAAGACATGTATAACTGCTTGAACCATATAACCTTATATCATAAGAACTGATATTTGGCGGATCAGTGTTTGGTTTCAAATAATCGAAACTTTGTCCAGTCTCTGATGAGTATTCATAATAAATAAAATCATCAATACTTAAATCCGTGAACATTGAAATAATTTTCTCAACATTAAAAGTATTTAGCTCATATTCTTCACAAAGTTTGACAAACTCATCGATAAGTGCACCTCCTTTATCGCTTGCGATATCACTTTCCGGAAGATTTGTATATTTTTCTACAGCTTGAATAGAAAATACGAAAAAAGTAATGCTTAAAAAGCAAACGATAAAGAAGTCACATATTTTTTCATAGTTTTACTCCTTATTGATTGATAAATGAAATCGGGCGGCACTGTTATTATACTACATTTATGACTGTAATTGATTGTTTACCCTATTAGATGTTGGCTTAGTAAAATGATCCTGGCGAAGATGTTGTTTTAAGCATCATAATTTGCTATTCTAATTTATTAAAAATAATTGGTGGTATTGATAAACCATCGTATCCCCCGCAAATATTTAAGGGATAGCATAAATATAATGGAATTAAAAAAGACGGGGCAAAACCCGTCTTATATTATTTTTTTACTCCGGCATTGATAACTGCGTCAGGCAACTGCCACTAAAAGCCGTGTTAAGATAAAAGCTTCATTTACCACACGCCGATTTTCTTTTCAATCCATTTTATTCTGTTTTTTAGCCATGTTTTTAGATAATCGATATGACCCTGATATGTCGTTCTTCTATCTAAAGACGGCACGGAACGCCAGTGGCTTACGCCAAGAACATTCCATCTTGTAAAATTTGCCTCGATATCGTGCTGGTATTCAGCTGCTTTTTCATCAATGAATGCCGGAATAGAGTGGATGAAGGCGTATTTTTCGATCCATCTTTCTCTGACAAGCTTTATAAATTCATCCATCTGCACAAGCGACTCAAACCACGGGTGCGGAGAACCGGCGTGCCATCCTTGATACGTCTCTCCTCCGTATGATGAATTACCCGCCGACTGATCCAAATCCCAGTGAGGGCCGAGACATAGTTTCCCTCCCGCAGGTTTGTAAAAGAAGAAATTCCAACCCATATCGTTGTTTAGCAGAATTTCCTCAACAATAAAATAATTAACGAACGAATCAATATCCACGAGACGAAGTATTTTATTCCACTGCTTTCTCAGGATAGCCCAGTTAACTTCGTTTGCGTATATTGAGATGTATTCCCTCTGTTCATCTGTGCAGTCTGCCCCTTTAGGGTATTTTATCACCGCCAGATGATCCGTCATCTGGAAGTAAATTTTCTTTCCATTTACAAAGTCAAATTTGAAAAATTTATTATTTTTTACATCAGCCGAGCCTCCGTATTCAATGAGAAATCCGACATCGGTATCTTCTTTCGTATGTTCGGTTTCGATATCTACTCTGTGCGGTCCCGATTCTGTCTGCTCACAGAGAAGATACACGCCTTCGTAATTTCCGTTGAGAAAAAAATGTACCCACTGAGAGCCGGATGTATATGGCTCGTCAAGGTTTTCGGCGATATAAAAAGCTAAGTAATTTCGCATTAAAGAGTGATCCATCGCGTTCGCAAGGAGAACCCAGTCTTTTCTCTTCCCCATTCCGAACAGATTCATTTTTTTTGTAAACTTAATTTTGTATGGTTTTTTTTCAAAACTATACCACGTTGAGTTTCCTCGTCCTTTTATTTGTGCATCGACATCATTAAAATCTTTGTTGCTGTTCGTCATACTGACCGACACAGGGGTATATTTGTCGTGACTAATTTCCCTTTCCCCGCTTTTCGTTGTTATATAAATCTTCGGGAGGACGAGAAAAGGGCTGTCATAGTAATTACACCACTTAGCATATAAAGTTATATCATCATATACCGCTTCTCCATCCCATTTGTTATTGTAAGCAGAGTCCGTAAACCAACCGGAAAAAACTTTTGTTGAGTTTGTGTGTTTAACATTGGGTGGCGTGACGACATCGCCTCCCCTTACCTTGACCACAGTCTTGCTTTGGACAGTGTTGCCATCGTAAACTTTAAATGCAACTGTACATTCTTCTTTAGCCCATCTCGCGTACAGCTCTACCTTTCCCTTCAGTCCCGAATTATCATCTGGCGAATATTCTCTTTCCCATATCTGATTGTCCGTATACCAGCCGACAAATATCCATCCGCTTCTCTCTGGTGTGGGCAGTCCTTTTTTATGTATAGCCGATGAAGTCATTGGTTTTATCTTTGCAACATCAGGCGCGTTTACATTAAATATGACAGTGTATGGGTTAATTATCGCGCACACAATGAATACCGTCGCAGATAATAATAAAACAATTATACATAGTAGTGCAATTTTAGTTTTCATATATCTCCACAAATTGTTCCAAAGACTTTAATAAATTCGTATTCGATTGCATTGCCGTTTTTCAGCTTAAAGCAATATTATATCATAAATTTATTATAACATCATAACATCCGCGCGTATGTCCATACAATAATTCCAAAGTAAATTCTTCGGTATGTAGTGTTGAGTTACAATACATATAGGACAGTGAGGAGAAAAATAGCAGGAATATGGCACATAAGGTAGAATTAAGTTCCCCAACAAAATTTTACCGAAAGGAAGTGCCTATTCCCGCATGAATATAATAACACAAGATAAGATGTACAGTCAATGATTAATTAATACTGATGAAAGAATAGAGAACAACGGAAAGCTGAATGTTTCATCAATAAATGGATTTCCTCAATGACGAATTTATCGCCTTTGATGAATTGGATAAGCATGGCACCATTTGGCGCCATGATGTCACTGCATAGATATGCCACACAAGCCTGTTTTTACTTCTTTCCAATATGCTCCACCTTAAAAATGGGATTATTAAACCAATTTCATGATCATACTTTGATATCCTTTTAACCACAAATATCTTGACAAATTCGAAAAAATATTATCGCCATAGGTCCTCATTTTAAAAGTTCCACGTGATTTTACAGTTTGCATTAATTAATATAGTATTCAATAAAAGTAGCAAAATCTTTTGCGATTTCATATCTGGAAATGAAACCTATATTCTTGAAGTATATTGCTTCGAAGTATACGCCGTTTTTATTGTAAATCCTAATTGCAACAGAACCATCCAGAGCATAACCTGCTGAACCCTGTGAAGGATTTATTATTACAGGTTCGTTACCGCCAATATCAATCATGCCATATTGTGAATCTTCTTTTGAATCAGATGATTCTCCGCGGTCATTTATCATAGATGCGGGTGTGTCACCCCCGGTTACGGGCATATCTGTTGGCTGGCTTATGTCAGTTGGCGATATGAAATACGCTACATTATCAGAGCTCCCGTCTGCTGTAAGCGGCATATCATTTGCAATGCCGGGATAAATGCTGCCGGTTCCAGCCTCACCATTATAATCAGGCTCAGGTATATAATCGGGGGCTATAGGGTCAATATTACTTGCATTATGAACATCATCGTCATTTTGCATGTTAGGATACACATGATTATCCTCGACATCTCCTGTATCCGAGCTACTACCAAACAGCTTTTCAAAGTATTTGTCACTGGAGTTTTTCAATACAGAATAGTAGCTGTAAAAAGTGGCTATTTCATTCCTTTCTGTGATTTCACCGATAATATCGGTAGTTCCTTCTAACTTGCTTTTTTCGGTATAAGCTATAAACAGGATTTTTGCTATGTCGTCAGGGCTGTTAATACCATAAAGCTTTAAATATTCAATTGCGTCTTCATCTTGATTATCGATGTAGCTTTCAAAGGCGTAAAATTTATACAGTTCATATCCGTTGTCTCTTTTTAATGCAACAACAGCTTCGCATCCTGCTGGTAAATAACTGAAGACTTCACAGCCAACGAGATTTTTATCCGGGCTTTTTTCAATAACCGCAAGTTTTGGGCCAATGTCACGGCTGTCAATTGTGGCGGGAAAACCGAATTCTTCAGCATAATTGGATATGTGGATATAATGCCTGTTGCCAAGCTGAAATTGATTTAGGATCGGTGCAGCCATATCCTCACTGCCTGAAAAACTGTCCGTGCCGGTTAAATTGTCCTGTTCAATTTTTGGACTGTCGCTGCCGTTTAATCCGGAGTCAAGAAAAGCATGTTTGGAATGATAGATAAACATCCCTACTGTAAATATTGCCATCAACGTAAGGGCAAGTATTGCTTTTCTTGTATTGAAAGGTAATACAGTATGATTTCTTCTCTTTGTTGAGCCATCCAAAATATTCCCAAGCATTCTATCTTTAGAGGAGATATCCGGCTTGATATTATCGAATATGTTTTTAATATTCTCACTTCTCATATAATTCATCCTCCATTTTAATTTTTAGAAGTTTTCTTGCGTTATGGAGATGGCTTCTGATGGTAGAGTGGTTCTTATTCAACATTTTTGCTATTTCTGCTGTTGAATAACCTTCATAATAGTACAAGTAAATAACTGTTTTATATTTAGGAGGAAGTGACATAATCATCTCATAAGTTCCGTCCGTATCAAAGGAATACTCCACTGCATCTTCAGGTATTTTATCCATACCAACGGTTTTTGACCACCAATGCCTGAAATGATCCTTGCATAAGTTAGTAGCCGTTCTTATAAGCCATGCCTTCTCATGCTCTTGGCTTTCAAAAACCGTGCCATCATTCATAAGTTTGATAAAGGTATTCTGCACCAAGTCTTCGGTATCATGTTTGTTTTTCATATACATGAAACAAACACGGTAAACAGTATCAACATGGCGGTTAAAGATTTGCGTGATTTCTTCGTTCGAACGACGTAAAGAGCTCTTCATTTTTTTCCCCTTTCAACAATAATACGATTGAGACAGGCAAAATGTTGCGTGAAACTATAAATTTTAATATGGTATTGTTTTTTTACTGTATTCGAGGTACCTACAAGTGACAATTCAAAAATACCGAATCCAAAAAAATTAACATCCTATGATTTTTGTTATCTGCGCTATGTATTTATGAAAACAGATTTGCATAAAGATTAAAACAATCAAACTGGATACATATTAAATAAATAAAATAGATACACTTGCTTTACCGTTTGAATACAATAATTTGAATAATTATCAAACGGTTTCATCTGAGATGACCCCTGATGTCCATTTCAAGTTCCATTTTCATAAAGTCGGCCATAATTGTCCCAACGGAGGCGTGTGTCAATTCTTGTCCGGCCCTATGGGTCAATTATACACTGGCGTTGACATTATTAAATAAAGCCTATATAAACCCTTCAAAATAAATATTTAATCGCCATAATATAACATTAATGCTGACGTAAGGTATATAATAGCAAAAGTTTTTATACTACTTTTGTGTTTTCTTGATTCGTGCCCTAACGCCGATATATGCGCCGTGCGTGATGCGTTTATCTTGCGGGTATGGCGTGTCAGCTTCGATATAGTAACGGCTGCCTTTTCTGATTGCCGGCAGTTTGCCCGATTTGATACAGGCGTGTATTGTCTGCGGTGTTTTGCCGTGTAGTTTTGCATATTTGCTTACTGTGATATATGCCATAATATATACTCCTTAGTTATATTTTATTTTTCCGCGTATGCCCGCCGGTTTGTTATCTTTGCTTTGTTGATTTTATTTAGCACAACACTTTAAATATGTCAACTATATTTTAAACAATTTACTATATGTTCATAATTAAAAAACAAAGAGGGCGTTTCAACTCCTGCTTTTTTTGCTTCTTTCTTTTTCCTTATTTGTAGCAATAGTATAAGTATCAATATAGCTAAAAGCAAACTTATCGAGATAACTACTATTGTAACCCATAATGAAATGGAATTTTATATTGCATAATAATAACAACAGGTTTTTCCTTAACTACTGCTGAAGTAAAGTTTGTCTAAACTTCAAAACTGCCTAAACCAATCGCTCGTTTTTCGAAGAACTGTAAGTTATTTTTTCGACTGTAGTGTAAATACTATCTTCTAATCGTCTGTGCAACAACCCTTTATTCCTCAGATGCACCAATGAAAAATGTCGATTGTTCTGTAGTTTTCTTTTATAATTTGAGTATTTGACTTTGTAGTTTTACTTTATAAGTGTTTTACAAAATTGTTGCAGACACCCCCAGAAAAATGGAATTTTTATTTTTTAGTAATTACGTTGTCCGACTTTATTATACTTCGAAATGTCATAACTGTTAAATGATAACTTAATTTCTCTTTGAATAGGATTAGAGTGGCTGGTTGGGGCGATTTGAGTCATATTTATAAATAGAAAGATTTTAATAAGTAAATATAAAAAAACAAAGAGCCATTTGGGCTCTCTTTTTTATATATGAACTGCAACTAATTGTATGGACAGTACAAAAAGAGCACACATTGGTATGTAAAGATAAACTCTTAAGCAACATACGGCTTCGCAAGTTCTATACTAAACGTTAGGGTACCTATCAGATATAGCAAAAAATAAGAGCATATCTGATAAATCTGAAAAAATGAAGTTGCCTCACAAACATTCAGCGGAGGAATTAAATATGCTCTTATTTCATCGAAAAACTCATTGGACATCAAAAACCATCATAAATAAATCAAAGAGTGCGCGATTTATGCGCCTTTGGGAAATAGTATATTTCAAAAACACCATCCTCGTATACCGACGGAAAATTTTGTAGCTATAAATATATATATGTGCTATAATTTAAGGAAAAGATGCTTTGTATTAAGATGATGTGTTTTTATCGCAGTGTTTAATAAAAAATACATACTACAGCTAAGATGAATATTCAGATAAATTTGAGCAGACTAAAAAAAGGTGCTATCATACTCTGACTGACCATATTGAAATATTAATTCGGCGGCGTCCAAATCGAGAAGAAATAACGGGAATCCAGCAGTTTTGCTAAGCCTTTGTAATATTAATCGCGTGGAGTACGAAATATAAGAATATTTTTCAATATTGCCATTTAAATACCGCGAATTCATTTTGACTATAAGGAAAAAAATAATTCTGTAACAATATTTACGGGGTTATTTTGAGATGAATATATATTTTTACAAAAACCGTCACCACACATCAAATATTGCTGCTTTTGTGCGTTCTGTAGCAATTATTCTGGCGCTAATTTTTACAGCGACTGCTCTTTCATTAATACTATGTACAACCGTTGCGGCAACTAAAGCTACGCTTTCCACTTCTGCGAAGGCAGCAATTCTGATTGAGGCGTCAACTGGCAAAAGTATATACGAGCACAACGCTGACATGCGGCTGCCAATGGCAAGCACTACAAAAATTATGACAGCTCTCATCGCCATTGAATCGTGTAAAATGGATGAAATAGTTACTGTCGCTTCCGGCGCCGTTGGCATCGAAGGTTCGTCTGTTTATCTACAGGCCGGTGAGAACCTGTCAATGGAGGATCTTGTATATGCCCTAATGCTTGAGAGCGCAAATGACGCTGCCGCAGCAATAGCCATTGAAGTAGCGGGTAGCATTGAAGCATTCGCGGACTTGATGAATGAACGAGCAGCACAGTTTGGACTTAAAAACACGCATTTTACCAACCCTCACGGTCTTGACAACGAGAATCACTACACAACAGCTCGCGACCTCGCTCTTTTAACGGCATATGCTATGCAAAATGAAGAGTTTGCAAAAATCGTTTCAACGTATAAGCATACAATCCCGCTTCCGGGTAAAAGCGGCGTCAGGCTGCTACTCAACCACAACCGTTTGCTTCGCACGTCAAACGAGATAATAGGCGTAAAAACAGGCTTTACGAAAAAAAGCGGACGCTGCCTTGTCACAGCCGCACGACGAGATGGAGTAACAGTCATAGCTGTAACACTTTCCGACCCAAACGACTGGCGCGACCATATCGCTATGCTTACGTGTGGACTTGATTCATACGAATGCCGTAAATTAGCGGACGTGGGTGAGCTTTCGTTTGTCGCACCTGTTGTCGGCGGCGATCACGGCTTTGTCGTCATTGAAAATGATGAACCGGTAACTATCTGTATGCCCATCGACGCTCCTCGCCCGCGCCGTGTCGTCTACATGAACCGGTTTTATTACGCACCTATATCTGCCGGCGACGTATTAGGCATAGTCGAATTTTACGATGGCGATGACCTTATTTTAGAAGTGCCGCTCATCGCGAAAACTGGCGTTGGTACCGGCAAGCAAAAGAATTGGTTTGAGCGGTTTATCAGTAGTATCTTTGGTGGCGATGTAAAATAAACACCCGCGTATGCGGGTTACATAAAATACGCAAAAAAAGCGGGAGGTATATTTATTAATGAGCGAAAAAAAGAGTTTTTTGAGTGAGGATTTTCTTCTTGATAGCGATGCCGCAAAATGGCTTTATCATAACGCTTCAGAAAACCTTCCTATCATCGACTATCACTGTCATGTACCCCCAAAAGATATAGCCGAAGATAAAAAATACTCAAATATAACGGAGCTTTGGCTTGGCGGTGACCATTATAAATGGCGCGCTATCAGAAGCGCCGGAGTTGACGAAAAGTACATAACAGGCGATGCCGCCGATTATGAAAAATTCCGCGCATATGCGCGTGTCATGCCCCGGCTTATCGGGAACCCGCTTTATCACTGGACACACCTTGAGCTTCGCCGCTACTTTGACTGTGACCTTCTTTTGTCTGAAAAAACGTGCGACGAAATATGGCATCTGACCGCAGAAGCCCTTGCGAGGGATGATTTTTCTGTTAAAAACATCATCCGGCGCTCAAATGTAGAGGTTATCTGCACAACTGATGACCCGGTTGATTCGCTTGAATACCACAGAGCAATCGCGGCGGATGACAGCTTTAAAACAAAGGTATATCCCGCATTCCGCCCCGATAAGGGAATAAACATCGAGGCCAAAGGTTACCGTGGATATATTTCACGCTTATCAGAGGTGTCCGGCGTTAAAATTAAAAATTTAGAGTCGCTTTTTGAGGTTTATATTCGCCGTCTTGACTTTTTTGAACAGAATGGCTGTAGCGTCGCTGACCACGGCCTTGACATCTACCCGTTCTTTGTTAAGCCAAACGCTTATTTGGCTGAGAACGCATTTCAAGAGGCCATTGAAAATGACGGTAATGTCACCTCGCCTGAAAAGATTGCTGCGTTCAAAGGCGAGATGCTGCGCTTCTTTGGTCATGAGTATCGCCGGCGCGGATGGGTCATGCAGATACATTTTGGTGTTCTGCGCAATGCAAACTCTGTTATGTACAAAAAGCTCGGGCCTGATACAGGATTTGATACTATTGGCACCACGGTTAAAATTGACGATCTTGCGAAGCTGCTCGATATGCTCTCCTCATCCGATTCCCTACCACGCACAATCCTATACCCGATTAACCCGTCCGACAATGCGGCTGTTGCCGCCCTAATTGGAAGTTTTCAAACATCATCGGACAGTATGCCACAGATGATGCAAGGAAGCGCCTGGTGGTTTAACGATACGCTTCACGGAATGAAAAAGCAGATGACAACGCTTGCTTCCCTTTCCGTTTTCGGCTCTTTCCTTGGCATGCTGACGGATTCGCGCAGCTTCACATCATACACCCGCCACGAATATTTCCGCCGTATTTTATGCTCTCTTGTTGGCGGATGGCTTGAGGGTGGGCTTTACGGCGACGAGGATATAGCCGCGGAAATTGTACGTGATATATCATACTACAATGCAAAACGTTATTTTGGTTTTTAATTAATTATATGTGCGAAATATTGTAAAACACAAAAATTTGACTATATAATTTTTTTAATGGCTATTGTAATGACACCGGTGGTATGTTACATTTATTTTAGTGTATTTTGCAATTACATATTTTACATAATGAGGAGTAAATAAAATGAGCGAAATATTTGCCTCCATCCCGAAAATTAAGTATGAGGGAAAAAATTCGCGCAATCCATTTGCTTTCCGCTTTTATAATCCCGACGAAATAATTGACGGCAAGCCGATGCGTGAGCATCTCAAATTCGCAATGTCATATTGGCATACTCTGTGTGGTGAAGGCACCGATATGTTCGGCCGTGGGACGACAGACAAAAGCTTCGGTGGAAAAGACCCGCTCGATATTTATAAAAAGAAGGCTGACGCCGGCTTTGAGCTGATGGACAAGCTCTCGATTGACTATTTCTGTTTCCATGACCGCGATATTGCCCCCGAGGGAGCCAATCTTAGTGAAACTAACACCTATCTTGACGAAATGGCCGACTATATTGCCTCTCTTATGAAAAAGACCGGCAAAAAGCTTCTCTGGGGAACAGCTAACTGCTTCAATCACCCGCGTTATATGCACGGGGCAGGTACATCTCCCTACGCCGATGTATTCGCTTATGCTGCTGCTCAGATAAAAAAGGCGATTGAGGTCACAGTAAAGCTTGGTGGTAGCGGTTACGTATATTGGGGAGGCCGTGAAGGCTATGAAACACTCCTCAATACCGACATGGGGCTTGAGCTTGACAACATGGCGCGCCTTTTGCGCATGACAAGTGAATATGGCCGTAAGATTGGCTTTACGGGTGACTTTTACATCGAGCCGAAACCGAAGGAACCTACAAAACATCAGTATGACTTTGATGCCGCAACAGTCATTGGCTTCTTGACAAAGTATAAACTTGATGAATTTAAGCTCAACATAGAAGCTAACCATGCAACGCTTGCCGGGCACACCTTTGCTCATGAGCTTGCAGTTGCCCGCATTAACGGACGCTTCGGCTCAATCGATGCAAACCGCGGCGACATGCTTCTTGGCTGGGATACAGACCAGTTCCCGGCTGACGTTTACGATACAACTCTTGCCATGATAGAGGTGCTGAAAGCAGGAGGCTTCACAAACGGTGGTCTCAACTTCGACGCGAAAACAAGACGTGGCTCGTTTACGCCGGAAGATATTTTCCATGCCTATATCTCAGGTATGGACGCTTTCGCCCTCGGATTCCGCGCTGCTCTTGCGCTGCGTGAAGACGGAACAATTGACAAATTCATAGCCGATCGTTATTCAAGCTGGAAATCCGGTATTGGTGCCGACATTATTTCCGGCAAAGCAACGATTGAAGATATTGAGAAATATGTACTTTCAAAAGGCGAAGTTCTTGACTGCGTCGGCAGCGGCAGACAGGAATACCTTGAGAACGTACTTAACTCCGTACTTTTTAATCTGTAAGATACATATATCATTTCAATGCCGATTCTGTGATGCCACGGAACCGGCATTATAATCAGGAGGAACATATTCATGGCATACCTTCTTGGCATTGACATAGGAACATCCGGAACGAAAACTGCTCTCTTCGATGAAGCGGGTAAAAAGCTTGCGTCATACACGGGCGAATATCCCATGTACCAACCGCAAAACGGATGGGCTGAACAGGATCCGGCTGACTGGTGGGAAGCCACCGTTGCCGGTATTCGCGCCGTCACCGCAAGCATAGACGTCTCTCAAATAGCTGGAATAGGGCTGTCAGGACAAATGCACGGCCTTGTTATGCTTGATGCCGCCGGCAACGTTTTGCGCCGCAGCATTATATGGTGCGACCAGCGTACTGCCGCCCAGTGCGATGAAATAACAGAGCGTGTTGGCGCCGACAGGCTGATGGAAATAACAAAATCACCTGCCCTCACCGGTTTTACAGCATCAAAAATCCTCTGGGTGCGCGAAAACGAGCCGGAAATTTACGAAAAATGCAAGACTATTCTCCTGCCGAAAGATTACATCCGCTTCATGTTGACGGGAGAGATTGCGACGGAAGTTTCGGACGCTTCAGGCATGCAGCTCCTTGACATAGCAAAGAGACAGTGGTCAGATGAAGTGCTTGAGAAGCTTGATATTGACCGTTCCCTTCTTGGCCGCGTATACGAATCGCCGGATATCACCGGCCGCGTGACGCGCTCTGCTGCCGAGCTGACAGGTCTTATGGCTGGCACGCCTGTTGTCGGTGGTGGCGGTGACAATGCGGCGTCTGCTGTCGGCTGTGGCGTTGTCTGCGGCGGAAAAGCTTTTACAACGATAGGCACAAGCGGCGTTGTTTTCGCTCATAGCCCAACCGTAACCGGTGACCCCGCCGGCAGAATACACAGCTTTTGCGCGGCGGTTCCGGGCGAATGGCATGTGATGGGCGTCGTGCAATCTGCCGGGCTTTCCCTGCGCTGGTTCCGCGACAATTTCTGCGCAGCCGAGGAGGCTGAAGCGCAAAAGCGCGGGATTGGCTCTTACCGTGTAATGGATGAATACGCGGCTAAGGTTCCGGTTGGCTCAAACCGCCTTATATACCTTCCCTACCTGATGGGCGAACGCACGCCGCACCTCGATCCGTTTGCACGCGGAGTATTTTTCGGGCTTTCTGCCGTTCACACGCGCCACGATATGCTGCGTGCTGTCATGGAAGGAGTCACTTTTGCCCTGCGGGACAGCTTGACGATATTCAATGAAGCAAATGTTACTGTCGACAGCATGATGGCATGTGGCGGCGGAGCCTCAAGCCCCTTATGGCGGCAGATGCTTGCCGACGTGTTTAACTGCACCGTACTAACTGCCGAGTCAAATGAGGGAGGCGCGTTAGGAGCAGCTCTCCTCGCAGCGGCCGGAACCGGTATCTACGGCAGCGTCGGTGAAGCATGCGACGCCGTAATCCGCATTAAGGAGCACTGCGACCCCATTCCTGAAAACGTGAAAAAATACGAAGAGCTTTACAGCATTTACACAAATCTTTATTCAAAAATAAAGGCCGACTGCGCAGCGCTTGCCGCTATTTCTCTTTAAAAAAAAAGCAGCGGAGATACGTAAAAACGTATCTCCGCTGCTTTTTTTTAGAAAAATTTTTACATAATTTTTACGCAGTAATATTATAAAACTTTATATGAGAGATATATTATATG
>LSQX01217717.1_pt1 | contig 37407 bp, 34 predicted proteins | sample 654561 | NCBI WGS metagenome assembly LSQX01 (sample SAMN04489861, study PRJNA283612) | anaerobic digester metagenome | isolation source: 4 biogas reactors fed with cattle manure at either 37C or 55C with and... | place: Denmark: Kongens Lyngby | collected 2014 | reverse complement strand
AGTAAGATCGCACCAAAAAAACCTCACTTCGGTTCAGTGAGGTTTTTTTATTTTTATTTGGATTTTATTTTTATTAAATTTTTAAAACATTGAATAATGAAGGAAAGCGGAAATTGATCTCTTCCCACAAACCATGCTGATCATTATTGGTGATATTACTAAATTTTTTCAATTTTAAAAAATGAGGTAGATCCTTAATGATATCAACTACTCGAAAGTCGGAATAACCATGCTGTTTGCTTCCTAAGAGTTCTCCTGGCCCTCTTAATGCCAAATCCTTTTCAGCAACTTGAAAGCCGTCATGGTAGTTTAGCATAATTTTGATGCGCTCTATGGCTTCCCTAGTGTTTGGATTGCCGACTAATACACAATAGCTCTCCTGGCTTCCTCTCCCAACCCGGCCCCTTAACTGATGGAGTTGGGACAGACCGAAACGCTCCACTCCCTCAATTATGATCACTGAGGCATTAGGCACATCGATCCCAACTTCAATCACCGAAGTGGCTACTAGGAGATCAATCTCCCCTCTGCGAAAAGCATCCATTACCTTATCTTTTTCATCAATTTTCAATTTTCCATGAATAAGACCCACATTAAAAGCAGAAAACTCCTGGCATAACTCCTCATATCTTTTAACTGCAGCTTCAACAGCAAGATGCTCAGATTCCTGGATCAGGGGACAAACCACATAGACCTGGCGCCCCGCCTCCAACTCCTTTCTAGCAAAGCTATAAACCCTTGACTTTTCCGCAGCAGGTAGAAAAAAAGTTTTTATTTTTTTTCTACCTGGGGGCAGTTCATTGATAATCGTTAGATCGAGATCACCATAAACGGTCAAGGTTAAGCTGCGTGGTATAGGGGTGGCAGTCATAACCAAAACATCAGGGGCTGCAGCCTTGTTCAATAACAGATCACGCTGTTGAACCCCAAATCTGTGCTGCTCATCGATAACCACCAACCCCAGATGGTTAAAAACAACATCATCCTCCAACAGAGCATGGGTACCGACTACAATATCGGTCATGCCGCTTTTAATTGATTGGAGGCATTGTTCCTTTTCCTTTTTACCTAGGGACCCTGTAAGCAAATCCACATTGACCCCAAGGCCGGAAACCAATTTGCTGATACTTAAGAAATGCTGCTCTGCAAGAACCTCTGTGGGAGCCATCAAGGCCCCCTGAAAACCTGAGGCTACAACAAACAGCAGTGCATAAAGGGCTACAACAGTTTTCCCACAACCCACATCACCCTGCAGTAAACGGTACATCCTTTTCGTACTGGAAAGATCATTTCTTATTTCAATCATTGCTTTTCGCTGTGCTTCTGTAAGGGTATAGGGGAGTTTTTTCAAAAAGTCCTCCGGCAGTGTGGTCTGGGGGCGGCGGGCCACACCCTGTCTGCGGACCTGTTCATGAATTCTGTTCAAACCTGTTTGAAAAAGGAATAATTCTTCATAAACCAGGCTCTCCCGTGCTCTCTGCAAAGAACCTTCATCCCGGGGAAAATGGATTTCCATTAAAGCCTGTGAAATGGGTAGCAAATTTAATTCTCTGATCAATTCATCGGGAAGGTGGTTTTTTATATTATTTGCGTACTTTCTTACACATTGGTAGATAATTCGCCTTAAGAACCGCTGGCTCAAATTTTCTGTACTGCTGTAGATGGGCACAATACGCCCTACATGCACCGGATTTTTTAAACTTCCGGCTTCATAGTCATTAACAGATATCTCACAGCCATAAAGATTTCGCTCCACCTTCCCTGTCACAGCTATAAGCAAACCCCTGCGCAAGGATCTCTTTAAAAAAGGCTGGTTAAACCATATTGCTGTGCATTTGCCGAAGCTCCCTTGAATAGCAACCCTCAGCAAGCTTAAATTACGGCGCACTTTTACCTCTTCAACATTTATAATCCTGCCCCAAACCGTAACTTGCTCACCGCTTGCTACCCCATCCAGCCGTTCAACAAACCGCCGGTCCTCATAGCGTCTGGGAAAATAGTAGAGCAGATCAAAAAGATTATAAATTCCGATTTTATGAAACAGTTCTGCCCTCTTTTCCCCTATCTTCGGCAGAGATGAAAGTTTTATTTCAGCCAGTTGTTTTCCTGACAACAAGCTATTCCTGCTGATTATACCTTTCACTCCTATTCCACACTGATCAGGAAATAATACAGAGGTTGTCCTCCGTTATGTGAGTCCACTTCCAACTCGGGATATTTCTCCTCAATTTGCTCAATAACCTTTTCCACAGTTTCCGGTTCCACACCAGCACCCCAATAAATGGTTATCAGTTCATCATCCTCATCGATCATCTTATCCAACAATGCCAAAAGAACACTCTCCTGTGATGAACCGGCAACAGCTATTTCCCCCTGGTAAATCCCAATCAGCTCACCCTTTTTAATCTCCTGCTCACCGAGCATAGCATCCCTGACAGCATAGGTCACCTCTCCTGTTTTGACCTCCTGCAACTGCCTTGTCATTCGCTCTCTATTCTCCTCTAGGGTCATAGAATCATTAAATAGCAGTAAGGCACTGATCCCTGCAGGAATGCTTTTCGAAGGGATCACCTCTACAGGGATATCCACAAGCTCTTTGGCCTGTTGGGCAGATAGAATTAGGTTTTTGTTATTGGGCAGAATCAGCACCTGCCGCCCATTAGTTTCCTTGATCGCCCGCACAAACTCTTCCACAGGGGGATTCATTGTCTGCCCCCCCTCAATTACCTGCTGTACCCCGAGATTGTAAAAGAGCTGCTTTATTCCTTCCCCACATCCAACAGCAACCACAGCGATATCCACCAGTTCTGAGTTATTAACAACTGTTTGACCTGTTTGTTCAGCCCTGCTCTGGTCGTACATATTATCAATTTTAATATCATGGAGTGTTCCATATTGGAGGCAGTAATCTAAAACCTTTCCCGGGTTGTTGGTATGGATATGAACTTTAATATATGAATTTGTACAGCCTATAACCATACTGTCCCCAACACCGTTTAAATAAGATTTAATATCATCTTCTACAGCTGGATCAGCTTTCAACAAGAACTCTGTACAATACAGATAAGTAAAATCCTCTTCCTCTGTAGGCCTTTCCCCGATGGTTTCAATCACCGGTTGTGTCTCTGCTTCCATCTTCTGGACAGTACGACTGCCATCGCCGAGGGCGTAAAGCCCTCCTTCCAAAATGACCAGCAGACCTTTTCCCCCTGCATCTACAACACCTGCCTTTTTCAAGACAGGAAGCATTTCCGGTGTCTGCATCAAGGTCTTATAACCCTCTTTAATAGCCTGTGCTAGAACCTCTTCCAATGAATTACTGTCTGCAGCTGCCTTTTTCATCCCCCGAGCAAAACTCTTGGATACCGTCAGCATAGTACCTTCAACAGGCTTGATTACCGCACGGTAAGCGCTGGCTGCAGCTGCCTCCCAGGCACTGGCAAACTCCTGTAGGGTTATGGTTTCTTTACCTTTAAAAGCATCGGTAAGACCCCGCAGCAGTTGAGATAAAATCACACCTGAGTTCCCCCGGGCACCCATCAATGAACCCTGGGCAATAGCCTCCCCCACATTTCCTATATGGGAGGAGTTTGCGGTTTCCATCTCTTTTACTGCTGCAGCCATGGTCAAATACATATTACGCCCTGTATCACCATCTGGAACAGGAAAAACATTAAGACTATCAATTTCCTGCTGATGTTCTTCAATTGCTTCCAATCCACCGGTGAACAAACACTTTAGATGTTCACCGGTCACAATAGACCGCTCCAATCCGGTTCCTCCTTACAATTACTTAAAAACTCTGACACCTGTAACATTAACATTTATTTCTGCTGGACGCAGACCTGTCATTTTCTCTATTTCATAACGGACAGTCTCCATAACATTTTGAGCAACCTGTGCTATGTTAACCCCATAGGCCATAACAACATAGAGGTCTATGATAACATCGGACCCATCCTGTTTGACTTCAACTCCCCTGCTTGCAGCATCCCCTCCTAATATTTCTGAAACTCCCTGGCGAAATCCTCTGGGGACCATTCCCACAATACCAAAACAACGGACAGCTGCTGCACCTGCAATTGCAGCAAGAGCCTCAGAGGTGATCTCGATATTGCCGTATTCAGTTTGTCGGGTGTTACTCATGATCTCTGCCCCCCTTTCACCCATATGTTACTTGTACGACAGCTCTATTATACTATATGTTCCACCTTCAGGGTACTGATAGCAGTTGTTTATGTCAATACGGCGAATATCGATAGATAATACTGTTATACAGCATGATTTATTTCTGAGAATTCAATAAAAAAATAAACAAGGAAAAGCTGATTCCTTGTCATTGCTGTGCTCTTTTGCTAGAATAGGTGCTGTAGGAAAGGAGGATTATAGATGGCAAAGTGCGCAATTTGCGGAAAAGGCGTTCATGTAGGTATGCAGGTCAGTCACTCCCATATCCGCACCAAAAAGGTTTGGGCACCAAACCTGCAGCGTGTAAAAACGGTGATCAATGGTAAACCCACTCGCCTTTATGTCTGTACCCGCTGCCTTAAAGCAGGAAAAGTAAAGCGGGCATTATAATGACAAACTGGCCTCTTGCAAGCAATTTCCGGAATCGATGCCTATTAGACACACCACACCATTCTCAAGAAAGGCTCCCAATTCTCTTTAGTAGGGACGGCGATCCTGGATTGAGATAGACGATATCCTCCTTCTTTTCCAAGAGGGGGATATGTGTGTGTAAGAGCCTGTGCTTCCCTTTCAGCGGCACTTAAGCTGTGCCCATAATTGAGCAGGATGCGCAGGTTTTCTATTTGTAAAAAGGCATATGGGGCCTGGAGAAGCTAATTGCTCATCATCTGATCATCTTCTTCATCACACTTGCCCTGAGCGATAACAAGGGGTACGGGGCTGATATTTTTCAGGGAGCGGATTGCGGGGGCCTGGGAAAGGAGGCCCCCCACATCTTACTTCCCCTTCAATTCCCTGAAGAGATTAACCATTTCCAGGGCAGTCACTGCCGCGTCAGCACCCTTATTGCCTGCCTTTGTCCCTGCCCGCTCAATAGCCTGTTCTAAGGTGTCTGCGGTGATCAAACCATATACCACAGGTACACCCGATGCAAGGCTGACCTGGGCGATTCCTTTGGTAACCTCACTGGCTACATAATCGAAATGAGGTGTAGCCCCTCTGATCACTGCTCCCAAGCAGATGACTGCATCATAACCTCGCTCAACCATTTTTTGAGCAGTCAAAGGGATTTCAAAGGCACCTGGAACCCATGCCACATCCACTGCATCCTCACTGACACCATGCCTTTTTAGCATGTCTAGAGCCCCACTCAACAGCTTATTGGTAATAAACTCATTAAACCTTGATACGACAATTCCTAAACGCAGTCCCTCTCCCAGTAATTTTCCTTCGAATATTTGCGGCAATTTAATAACCCCTTTCTATTTGTTCAGGGCCAAAAGGTGCCCCATTTTTTCCTTCTTTGTTTGAAGATACCTCTTGTTTTCAGCTCTTGGCGGTATTTCAATAGGAATCCTTTCCACAATCTCCAAACCGTAACCCTGCAATCCCTTAATTTTACGGGGGTTGTTGGTCATCAGCCTCAGCTTTTTTGCACCAAGGTCCACCAAAATTTGGGCCCCTATACCGTAATCCCGCAGGTCCGGGGGAAACCCCAGCAGTTCATTGGCTTCAACTGTATCATTCCCCTCATCCTGCAGCTCATAGGCCCGGATTTTATTCAACAGACCAATTCCCCTCCCCTCTTGCCGCATGTAAAGCAGTATTCCTCTCCCTTCAGCAGAGATCATGCGGAGTGCTTGTGCCAATTGCTCACCACAGTCGCAGCGGAGAGAACCAAAAACATCTCCGGTTAAACACTCAGAGTGCACCCTAGTCAAAACAGGTTCACCGTTACTTATATCACCCTGCACCAAGGCAATATTGCAGGTATGGTCCAGCAAAGTCTCATAGGCTACAGCTGTAAAATCGCCATACTTTGTTGGCAGATGCGTCTCTGCTATTCTCCGTACCAGTTTTTCTGTACGGCGGCGGTATTCGATCAGATCTGCTATAGTAATGATCTTTAAACCGTGTTTTTCAGCAAACTCAAGAAGCTGGGGAACACGGGCCATGGTCCCATCCTCATTCATAATCTCACAGCACACACCTGCTGGATAAAGGCCTGCTAAGCGGGCCAGGTCTACAGAAGCCTCAGTATGTCCTGCTCTCCGCAGAACACCACCTTCTTTTGCCCGCAGAGGAAAGACATGACCAGGACGCCTTAAATCAGATGGTACTGTTTTGGGGTCCACTAAAACCCTTATAGTTTCAGCCCGTTCAAAAGCGGAAATACCGGTGGTTGTAGAAACAGCATCAACAGATACAGTAAAGGCTGTTTCCATACTGTCTGTGTTTTTTGCTACCATCTGATGCAATTCCAATTCATCCAAACGCTCTCCGGTCATAGGAACACAAATCAAACCACGAGCGTAGACTGCCATAAAGTTGATAGCCTCAGCTGTCACCTTTTCTGCAGCAAGAATCAAATCCCCTTCATTTTCCCTATCTTCATCATCAACAACAATAACCATTCGTCCCGCAGCTATCTCTGCGAGGGCCTCTTCAATTGTATCGAAAGATTTTTTTGCCATTTATTTCGCTCCCTCCCCTAGATAAATCCATGTTCCGCCAGAAAATCCACAGTAAGTTCCCTTTCCTTATCTCCTGTTCCTTTCCTCAAAAGAAAGAACACATATTTACCCAAAATATCTGCCTCAATATTTACCAGCTCCCCTGTCTTTTTCAACCCCAAAATAGTTTTTTCCAGAGTATGGGGTATTAAGCTCACTTTGAATGAAGAAGGACGCAGTTCTGCTATGGTAAGACTGGTGCCATCAACTGTTACAGAACCCTGCGGGGTTAGATATGGCTGCAGTTCTGCAGGTATTCTCACCCAAATCTCTGTTGAAATCCCCCGCTGGCTGATACTGATAATTTCGCCTACCCCATCCACATGTCCGGTGACAAAGTGTCCACCCAACCTGCCTCCTACCTTCAAGGCCCTCTCTAAGTTAACCTGGTCTCCTTCCTTTAACAAACCTAAATTTGTCTTAGCAAGGGTTTCCGCCATAACATCAGCATAAAAAGTTCTGCTGCTGCAGGAAGCAGCTGTGAGGCAGACTCCATTAACCGCTATACTATCCCCCACCTCCAAGTCTTCGCATATTATACTAGACTCAATCTGCAGAGAAGCGGAGAGATGCCCCTTTTTAATCCCGCGAATGATACCTCTGTCTTCTACCAGTCCTGTAAACAAACAACCACCCCTTTTTGCTGCCATTGATGAACCCTGCATTGTGTTGCATCTTACACTTCCGTCTATCATCCGGTATCTGTGACCTCCCACACCACTATCAGACCTCCATATCAAACATCTATTTCGACTTTCAACATCTACATTTCTATTCCAACTTCTGACCTCCGGCATCCGATCTCCACATTCCACTCCGACCTCATCTTTCTATTCCGACTTCTGACTTCCGCCCTCCGACCTCCACTCCGGGTAGGCAGTGATCATCATATCCCCTCCTACCCTTTCTGTGAAAACAGGGGATAGGCGCAGACAATCCTTTATCATGCTAAAGCCTTCTCCCCCGAAGATCCCTGGAGCATCGCTGCCCCCGATCAACAAGGGCGCCTGAAAAATAATATATTTATCCACCAGCCCCCCTTCTAGCAGAGCGGCATTGAGAGCAGAACCGGCTTCTACCAAGAGGTTCATTATCTCCTTTTGTCCGAGCAGATTCAACAATGATTTAAGATCCACTCTCCCTTCAGAAGCTGGCAGATCCCAAACCTCCACACCAACAGCTTCCAGTCGCGCCCTCTTTTCCTTGCTGTAATTACCTCTAATCGCTGCTACAGCAGTAGGTATCTGAGCAGCGGTCTGAACCAATTGTGACCCTTCAGGAATGCGCAAACTGCTGTCAACAACTACTCTGAGCGGTTGCCGGCCTTGATAGCCAGGGAGCCTCACATTTAAAAGAGGGTCATCAGCTAAAACAGTGCCGATTCCTGTAAGAACAGCATCACTCTCGGCTCGCAGTCTATGAACGACTAGACGCGCCTTTTCACCGGTAATCCATCTGGAGTCTCCGGAATGAGTGGCGATCTTCCCATCAAGAGAAACAGCAGCCTTTAACAAGACAAACGGCAGTTTAGTTCGGATATACTTGAAAAAAGCCTCATTCTGCCTGCGCACTTCCTTTTCTAAAACACCCACCTGAACCTTAATCCCCGACTCCTGTAATATCCTGATTCCTTTTCCTGCAACCCGTGGATTAGGATCAGCCACCCCCACTATCACTTCTCTGATCCCCGCTTCTATAATGGCCTTCGTACAAGGTGGGGTTCTTCCGTAATGACAGCACGGCTCCAGAGTAACATAAAGCACAGCACCACGAGCCCTCTCTCCCGCTTCCCGCAGAGCGTGTATCTCTGCATGGGGTGAACCGGCTTTCTGGTGATACCCTTCTCCTACAATTTCACCGTTTTTTACCACGACAGCACCCACCATTGGATTGGGACTGGTTTGACCCCGTCCAAATTCAGCTAGTTCAAGGGCTCTTGCCATCAATTGTTCATGGTCCGACAAAAGATTCCCTCCATTTATTGATAAGAATAAAAAAACCCGACAGGAAAGCCTCGGGTCATTTAGACAAGAAAATGAAAAGTCTCCTTCTCCCATCCAGACTATTACTGTCGGCTCCAGAATTTCACAGGATCAATCCAGTTTAACTCCCGGATTCGCGGGCTTTCACCGCCGGTGTGGAATTCCACCATCCCCCGAAGGACCTTCCAAATGCTTTATTCAGCTGTCTGTTTCATTGTACACCTAATCCAATTAATTCGTCAATGATCTGCTGTCTATTGTGGACTGTGCCACCAGCTGTCACCAGCAGCTTCAACAGCCAGCAAGCGGTATTGTTCTATAGCTTGGCTCCAGTTCCTCTCCCTTAATAAGGCAGAACCGATTACCAGAGAATCAGCCCCTGCCTCCACAACCGATTTAACTGTTTGTAGATTTATTCCCCCATCCACCTGCAGCTCAGCAGTAGACCCAGAATTTTTCAGCATCATTCTTAATTTTCTGATCTTCTCACACATGGCGGTTATAAATGCCTGTCCACCCCAACCGGGGTTAACGGTCATGACGAGAACGAGGTCCAGCTCCGGAAGGATATAATCAACAAAACTTAAGGGTGTGGCTGGGTTGAGGGCTACCCCAGCCCTCAATCCCAGGTCCTTGATCATCTGCACAGTCCGGTGTAGGTGGGTACATGCTTCTGCATGTACTGTTAGGCTTTTTGCTCCAGCTGCAGCAAAGGAGGAGAATAAGCCTTCTGGATGCTCTACCATTAAATGCACATCAAAGTGTAAAGATGTGATCTGAGAGAGAGATGCCACAACAGGAGGACCAAAAGTGAGATTGGGCACAAAATGGCCGTCCATAATGTCAAGGTGGAGCTGGTCAGCGCCACTTTTTTCCAACTCTTTGACAACTTCACCTAGCCTGCTGAAATCCGCAGTTAAGATTGATGGTGCAATTTTTATCTGCATCAATAAATCCGCTCCTTATCAATAACCTCTGCTAATAACTGTTGATAACCCTGATAACGGATAGTGCTGATCATCCCTTTCTCCAGTGCATCTTTCACACCGCAATCAGGCTCATTGATATGAAGACAGTCAACAAAACGGCACTGGCTTGATAACTGGTGGATTTCCGGAAAACAGCGGCCTAACTCTTCTCTTCTCATCGGCGGCAACTCTAAATTGCTGAAACCAGGTGTATCTGCCACAAATCCACCACAAAGCTCAAGCAGTTCAACATATCTGGTGGTGTGTTTTCCTCTTTTCAGCTTTTTGCTTATCTCACCTGTTTTTAACTTCAGATTAGGGTCAAGGGCATTGAGCAGAGTGGATTTCCCCGCACCTGACGGCCCAGACAAGACAGATACTTTTCCCGCCAGGTGCTGACAAACAAGATCTAAACCGCTGCCGTATAGAGCAGAGGTAAGAGCTGTCTTATAACCTGCCTGCTGGTATATTTCCATCAATTGCCGGGCTTTTTTTTCATCAACCAGGTCCACTTTATTAAAACAGATGAGAACCTCCAGTTTTTTTAACTCACACAAAACCAAAGAACGGTCAAGAAGCTTCAGATCCGGCATAGGCTCAGCCAGTGATACAATATTTATCACCTGGTCAACATTAGCCACAGGGGGACGAGGCAGTTCATTTTTGCGCGGTTTTATGCTCTCAATAATACCTTCACCCTCTTTGAGGGGTGTAAAAAGAACCCAGTCTCCAGCCAGTAGTACCTGCTCTCGGCGCAGACGGCCGCGACCGCGACAGCGCCAGGTTTCATTTCCGGACTTGATGTAATAGAACCCCCCATAACCTTTCAGTATTATGCCTTCCCTCACCAAAAACCTCCTTTAAAATACTTTATCAAGGAAAACTGTCCGCCTCACTCAATGGGAACAGTCTGTCTTAATTTTCCTTGGAAATAGATCTGAAATTCCCCAGGAGGATAAACTGTAAAAACCTTTTCAACCTTATCCCCCTCCTCATGGAATTGCTTATAAACCTCTCTTGTGCCCTGACTGTCCTTGATCACAATGATCAATTCCCCTTCTTCAGGAACATCGATTTTCAATTTCGTTTCCTTCTCCTCTAGACCACTGCTGACCACAACATCGATCGCTGTTCCTTTTTTCACCGAACTTCCAGGGGCTATGCTCTGTTCAATAATCACTCCCTTATCCTGATCACTGGGTCTCTCTGTGACCTCACCCAGATTCAACTCTACTGCCCCAAGGGCAGCTTCTGCTTGGTCTACCTTCAGACCCACCACAGCTGGTACAATTACTTCTTTTACAATTGGGCCCTTGCTTACAACCAATGTGACCTCACTGCCCTTTGGCTGATTGCTATCCCCTGCAGGGAACTGGCGGATTACATAACCAGCTGGCACATCATCATGGTTTTCTCTGGTCACTTTAACAATAAACCCACGGCCTTCCAGAGCAAGGGTTGCTTCCCTCTCCACTGCTCCCGAAAAATCTGGCAGCCAGACACTGCCGGGCCCTTTGTTGACCCAAATACGAATCAAACGGCCTTTTTTGACCTCCATCCCTGCCACCGGATCTTGCCGCACAACTATATCGGTCTCTGATCCCTGCTCAGATACCTCCTTGACCTCTACCTCAAGGCCCTCTTCTTTCAGCATTTCTTCCGCCTCTTCCTGTGTCAGCCCCACAACATTTGGAACAGTAACAGTCCCCCCAAAATACCACCTTGACAGGGCAAAAAGCCCTCCAGCTACAAGCAGCAGCCCCAGGAGAGCCAATGCCACAAGGACCCCAGGGTGCAGTTTTCTCTTTTTGCTGACCTTTTTCTCGGTTTCAACCTGTTCAGGCAGTAGAATCAATCTGGTCTTCTCTTCCTCAGGTGGATAGATGCCTCCAGAAGGCTGGCCCTCTGCCAGAGCCTGTTGCATCTGTTCAGCAGAAGAAAATCGGTTTTTCGGGTCTTTGGCCATTGCCTTGAAAATAATTTGTTCTAATCGATCAGGTATAGCGGAATTCTCCAGGCGCAGGCTTTTTGGCTCCTCCTGAAGGTGTTTCAAGGCTATAGATATCGGATTATCACCCTGAAAAGGCACATGACCAGAGAGAACTTCATAAAGAACAACACCCAGAGAATAAATATCTGACTGAGGAGTAACCTCCTCTCCCCGAGCCTGTTCCGGAGAAAAGTAATGAACTGATCCCATCACAGATCCCGATTGAGTCATGGTGACACTGGGAATTGACAGGACACGGGCTAGACCGAAATCGGTAACCTTTACCCGCCCCCCTGGTGTCACCAGTATATTATGAGACTTGATGTCACGATGAATAATTCCTTTACTATGGGCGTGTTCAAGTGCAGCACAGACCTGTATACCGATGTTAACCGCTTCTGTTGCTGATAGTGGACCCCTTTCCCTGATTATTTCTTTGAGGTTAGATCCCTCCACATACTCCATCACCAGATAAGGTACCCCATCCTCTTCACCCACATCATAGATGCTGACTATATTAGGATGGGAAAGCAGGGCCACAGCCTGGGCTTCCATCTGAAAGCGCCGGACAAATTCCTTATCCTCAGCCAGTTCTTTGCGTAGAACCTTAACAGTAACAATGCGGTTTAAAACTGTGCAGCGGGCTCTGTAAACATTGGCCATTCCTCCGGCCCCTAGCATAGCGATTATTTCATATCTGTTTCCCAACACTTTTCCGATCATTATCTTAATCCTCCCGTGTGAGGGCAAGTCTTAATAATTCCTTGGCTATTGGTGCTGCAATTCTGCCACCCTGCCCACCATTTTCAACTACAACACACACAGCAGCCTCAGGCTGTTCTGCAGGCGCAAAAGCCACAAACCATGCATGGGGATTACCTGCTGGGTTTTCCGCAGATCCGGTTTTACCTGCCACAGTTATCCCGGGTAAGGAAGCAGCTGTACCTGTTCCCCCCGGTCGTATAACCTGCACCATACCCTCCTGAACCTGCCAGGCAATTTCAGATGATGCCACTGTACGCAAAGGTTGGGGTTCCCTTTTCCAAACCAGATCACCTTCAGGTGAACGAATCTCCTGTACAAGATAGGGAGTCATCATCAACCCCCCATTGCCCAAAGAACCGGCAACCATTGCCATAAAAAGCGGACTGACCTGAATTTTCCCCTGCCCCATACTGGACTCAGCAAGGCCATTGGCGTTTTGCAGGCTTTCCCGATCAAGGGGGATATCTGCAGCAGGCAGATCAAAGGGAAGCTCTGCTCCCCAGCCGAAAGCCTCAAGCCCCCGGGTGAAATCTTCACTGCCTATTCTCATCCCCAAATCGGCAAAATAGGAATTGCATGACACAGCCAGGGCGCGTTTAAGATCCACAGTTCCATGTGCTCGCAGATCACGAAGTACCCTTCCCTCGATAGTCAACTGCCCCTGACAGTTGAAGGTAACATCTTGCAACTGAGGGTATTTTTTTAGCCCGATAGCAGCGGTAACGATTTTCATAGTAGACCCAGGAGGATACAAGCCCTGGATAGCCCTGTTCCACAGGGGACGGCTTTCATTTTCACGCAGTTTATCCCATGATTTCTCCAAGCTGTCATTATTAGGGTCATAACTGGGAGTGCTGACCATAGCCAGAATCTCACCTGTTCTGGGATTCAGTACAACTGCCGCCCCTCTATAAGAAGACATCAATTCATAGGCTTTCATCTGCAGTTGGTGATCTATAGTTAGATAAAGACTATCACCCTCAGTTTTTACCAATCCCCAGCGGGCCTCTAAATTCCTTAAGCTATAACCCTTCAACCCCAGTAGTTCCTCATCATAGGCCTTTTCCAAACCTGACTTCCCCAGTATCTGTGAGTGATAACCGGTCAGGTGAGCATACTGCTGTGGATAATAGTATTTTCTCTTGTTATTATCCCCTTCAATAATGCTACCGGCTATTTTTTCTCCATCACGGGTCAAAATTCCTCCCCGCATAACTCGATTTTCGACAATCCACTGCCTGGGGTTGGCAGCATGTTTGCTTAAAGCAGGCCCCTTTAGCAGGACCAGATAAATAAGATAGCCTGCGTAAATAAGAAAGCACACTGTGATAAATATAAAAAACTTTTTCACTGTGTTACGCATAGCGTTCATACCCCTTAAAAAACCTAGTCACCAGCTGTATCAGCAACCACCCCTAAATTCTCAGCACTCTCCCCTTCAGCACTTATTTTAGAAAGCATACCGATCAAAAAACAATTGGAAATAAAAGAACTGCCTCCGTAACTCAAAAAAGGCAGAGGTATTCCTGTTAGGGGAATAAGATTGCTTACACCCCCGATAATGATCAATGTTTGTAAAGCAAGAATACTGCTGAAGCCGCAGGCCATCAGCAAACCGAAATCATCTGACGCCTGAAGGGCGGTCTGAATCCCCTTCCAAACCAGAATAAAATAGATTCCAATTATTGCAAGAGCACCGAGTAGCCCTAACTCCTCTGCCATCAAGGAAAAAATAAAATCTGTGTGGACTGCAGGTATTAATGTGGGAAAACCACTGCCAAAACCCTGTCCAAATATTCCCCCTCCACCGATGGCAAATAGTGATTGTACAACCTGATAGCCCCCGGCATCTAACTCCTCTAGGGGATTGAGGTAAATCGACAATCTGTTTTGGACATGGGGAAAAATATGATACATCAATACTGTTCCTGCAGAAAAAAGCCCCAGCCCCAATAGGAGAAAATATGAGCGATCTGTAGCGATATAAACCATCACCAAGAAAATAGCGAAAAAGAGAAGAGCCATTCCCAAATCCTTTTGAAAAACCAAGAGCAGCAAAGAAAGGCCACAAACAGCTAAAAGGGGTCCCAAATAGGGCCAATCTGGAAAATAAAAACGACCGAACTTCAGTGTTCCGCCCCTGAGGATTTCTTTATTTTCATCAAGGTAACCTGCTAGAAAGATGACCATAAAAATCTTCACAAACTCTGAAGGTTGAAAATGAAAAGAGCCAAAGGAAAGCCAACTGCGTGCACCCCCTGCCTCCACACCAAACAAAATGGTGATCGCAAGGAAAACAAGGCTCAGCACCATGAAGGTGTACTTATAATTAAGCAGGCGTTTATATTCAACAAGAAAAATCTGAATCGCCCAATAGAGACCAAAGCCTGCTATGACCCAGTAGGATTGGCGGATCCCGTAATAGGGATCAACTCGATATATTAAAACAAGCCCCAGTGCGGACAGGACACTGATCATTTGGATAAGCAATGGGTCACCCCGGCCCCTGTATTCCACAACATAAGAACTGATAACAAGCATCAGAGCTGCTGCCATCAAAACACCTATATCCTGATATTTGAGCAACTGCTGCCAGTAGAGCTCCAGACCACCAGCAGCGATGATCAAGCCCGGAAACAGCGGCAGCAATAAGGACCTGCCTGCTTTCTTTTCTTCCGGTATCAGGGCTTTGAGAACAAAGCCACCTATTTTTAAATAGGATCCATTGTGCAACTGCTGCGGAAAAGTCAAGGGTTGGTCATTCAACAGGGTGCCGTTTGTGCTGCCTAGGTCCGTCACATAGTACTTTCCATCCTGAAGAATAATACGGGCATGTCTGCTGGAAACATAGGGATCAGGAAGGTTGACCGTACATTCGCTCCCCCGGCCAAGAAGCACACCTTTCCCTAAATCCCATTTTTTCCCGCTCTGAACTGCTGCAGTTCCTGAACTGAGGACCTCCAGAACGGCTTTTTTTGTTTTCCCACTTGGGCTCAAGTTCAGGATAACATTCAATAAAAATAGACAGATGAGAAACAGCAGCAGATACTTCAGAACCAGGACCAGCAAAATCATGGATTATCCCCTCTCGATTCTAAACAGGTTATCCCCGATCTGAAACTGATCACCATCTTCCAGTTCATACTGCTCTACTCGAATTCCATCTACAAAGGTTCCATTCCTGCTTCCCAGATCAACTATATGCAAAACACCATTACGCAGTTCTAGGGAAGCGTGATCACGGGAAGCGTTGATATCAGTGAGCACCAGGTGGTTGGTGCTTTTGCGACCGATATAATAACAAGCATCTCTTTTAATAGTGATGCTTTTTCCCTGATCAGGCCCGCTAATGATCCTTACAATATAACTCTTACCCACAGCTTCATTAAGCTTATCTCTTTTATCAAAAATCATAGTATGGTCTATCCTAGCTGCCTCATCAGCTTGCAGCTGTTCCTGGTCAAGATCTGAAGAGTAGGCAGACTTAACTGTAATCTCCCCCATCTCCAGGGTCTCGTCCTCCATAAAGGCAACCTGCGGCCTCCCAATCAGAGTGTATTCTTTCTCTACTGCCTTATTTCTAACATAATCGGCCAATTCGCGGCAGAGTGCTTCCTGCAATGAAGAGGTCTGTTGGAAATCCGCTTTGCTCAAAGAAATGGTAAATATATTAGGCGCATAGACCCGGGAAACACTAACCCTTCGCTGAGCAGCCATCTCTCTAACCAGCGCTCTGGCAATTTCCACAGGTTGGATCGGCCGTTTTCCTTTGCGAAATATACCTTCCCAAAACTTAGCGAGCATGTTTTCCAAGTCTTCCAAATTCATGGTTTCACCTGCTCTTTCTTACTTTTCTAAAACAGGACAGAAAAAAGCCATCGGTCCTGTGACGATGAGGCAACAGCTGTAAATAACCGCTTTTTGCATCAAGCTGGTCCCTCTCATCTGCCAACGGAAAAGGTAGCAATGCAGTTAAATCCTGGGGTATAAATTCAGTGTATTCCATTAAAAAGGAGTTGACAACCCCTGTATTTTCCTCCGGCTCAGTAGAACAGGTGCTGTAAAGGAGTTTACCACCGGGTTTTAGGCATTTAGCTGCCTGTCCCAGAATCTCTAACTGCTGTTGTGCGTGAAGAGGCAGGTCATCTGCTTCTACCCGCCAGCGCAGTTCTGGTCGCCTGCGGATCACACCCAAACCAGAACATGGCACATCAACCAGCAGGTAATCAGCTTTTTGTTCGAACTTCTTAGGTAGTTCCCTAGCATCTAACAGGATTGTCTCAACAATCTTTACTCCTAACCTCCTACAGGCCGACTCAATGAGATCAAGCCGGTGCTGATGAACATCAAAAGCTAGGATCCTTCCCTTGTTTTTCATCAGCTGTGCCAGATGTGTTGTTTTTCCACCAGGTCCACTGCAGGCATCCACAACAATTGAACCAGGTTTGGGATTTAACACAAGAGAAGCGAGCATTGAGCTCTCATCCTGGACAGTGAACAAGCCTTCTTGAAAGGATTTTAATTCAGGTAAATAAGCCGCCTTTTCTACGATCACACCCTCCTGAACCAGGGCACTGGGATGTACCACCAGCCCCTCTTTAGTCAATTGTTTCAGCAATTGTGCTGGTGTGGTTTTTAGTGTATTACAGCGCAGTACAACAGCTGGAGGCTCATTATTGGCCTTGCACAATGCAGCTGTTTCCTCCCTCCCAAACCGTTCTAACCAGCGCTCAACCAACCAGAGGGGGTGGGAATACTTCAAACTCAAATAAAGTGCCGGTTTTTCTATTGGATCCGGAAAAGCTATTTCCCCTTTTTTGCTGCTGATAGTGCGCAACAGGCCATTGACAAATCCCGCTAATCCGCGAATTCCTCTTCTTTTAGCCAGTTCCACAGCCTCATTACAGACAGCTCTGGGGGGAACCTTATCTAGATATAAAAGCTGATAGACACCCATGCGTACAATATTGCGGATGATGTAATTCATTCGGGAAACCGGCACTTTACTGAATTGCTCTATGACCCAGTCCAAGGTCCCCTGTCTGCGCAAAGTACCGTAAACCAATTCAGTGAGCAGTGAAGTATCCTGGGGACTCAGCTTCCCTGTGCGGGCTAACTTTTGCAGTTCCAAATTGGCATAAGCGCCCTCCCTCTCCACAGACAAAAGCACTTGTAGAGCTGCATTTCTTGCTGGAGATAGCTTAGATCCATTCAATCCTCTTACCTGCCTTTGAAATAATAATCATCCCAGTTGAGTCCCTGCTGTGATCCTATATCCGCGCAAGAACTCAGCAGCGCTCATCCGGGGTCGCCCAGCAGGCTGCACCTCTGTTAAAAGAAGCTGGCCACTTCCGGTTTGTACCACAAAACCCCTCTTCACATCGGTTTTTACAACATCACCCGGCATAAATCCTGTTTTTTCTTCGTCAACCAGCTGAGATCTCCATACCTTTAAAATCCTGCCCTTGAACTCAGTATACGCTCCTGGTTTTGGGTTCATACCCCTAATCTGGTTATAAATAACTTCTGCATCCCGGTTCCAATGGATCCTCTCATCCTCTTTGCTCAGCGGCGGTGCATAGCTGACCTTGTTCGGGTCCTGCGCCTGTCGCGGCGCCTTTCCCTGCTCCAGATCGGAAATGGTCTTCACCAGCAGTCGAGCACCCTGCTCTGCCAGCACATGGGCCAGCTCACCTGCAGTGAAATCCCTTGGTATCTCCCTTTTCTCCTGATAAATAATATCACCTGCATCCATCTCTTGGGACAAATACATGGTAGTCACACCAGTTATTTGCTCCCCATTCATAATCGCCCTCTGAATGGGTGCAGCTCCACGGTAAGCAGGAAGGAGTGACGGATGCAAATTGATGCACCCTAAAAGGGGCAGATCTAAAACCCGGGCAGGAAGAATTAGGCCATAAGCCACAACCACTAGCAGATCGGGTTTGAATTTCTCTTGCTCAATAACCTGGATCAGTTCCCCAGCATTTTTTGGTTGATACACAGGAACAGAACTAGCCAGGGCAAACTCCTTAACCGGCGGTGCAGCAATTTTCCTGCCCCGGCCACGGGGGCGGTCAGGTTGAGTTATTATTCCCAGCACTTCCCATTTATCAAGTATCTTTTTTAAAGCAGGGAGTGCAAAGTGAGCTGTACCACAAAAAAGAATTTTCAAAGGCCTTTCCCCCTTTATTCCTGTTTGATGATCCTCAGCGCTTTATCAATAAATAAAATACCATCCAGGTGATCGATTTCATGCTGAAATGCCCTGGCTCCGAACCCTTCTGCAGTTATAACCTGTTGCTGTCCATTCCGGTTTAACCCTCTGACCCGAACCCGGGAGGCTCTCATAACTTCTCCAGTCACACCGGGGATGCTCAAACAACCCTCCAGGTCTACCTCTTCACCCTCCCTAAATATAATTTCCGGGTTGATCAACTCCCAGAGCCCTTCTCCCACATCCACTACAATTATTCTCTTAGCAACGCCTATCTGTGGGGCTGCCAGCCCTACACCCCTGGCTTGATACATGGTTTCAGCCATATCATCCAACAGCTTTTTTATCTTTTTATTGATTACAGTAACTGGTCGAGCTTGCTGCCGCAGAACAGGGTCCCCCACTTCCACAATTTTACGGGATGACATCAAATACTGCCTCCTTTACTATTAAAAACCAAAAGGATCAACTTCAATATTAATTATAACACTATTATTTTTTTGATAAACTTCCAGACACTCTCTGATCTTACGACGCACCGGCCTGCACTTTCCTTTCAGCATCACCTGATATCTATAATACCCCTTTACCCGCACAACAGATGCGGGAGCAGGCCCCAGCACAGAGAGCTGGTATGGAGTTAATATACACCTGAGCTCTTCAGCTATCTGAGCAGAAAGACTTATAACTTTTTCCTCATCATCCCCTGTCAGCCGCAGCCTGATCAATTCACCAAAAGGTGGATATTCCAAAGAGCGTCTCCTCCTCATCTCTTCCCTGTAAAAATAATGGTGGTCCCCTTGACAGGCAGCGGTGATACTGTAGTGATCAGGGTAGAGGGTCTGTACCACCACCTCCCCGGGTTGACTGCCGCGTCCTGCCCGACCTGCTACCTGGGTCAATAATTGAAAGGTGTGCTCAGCAGACCGAAAATCAGGCAAATTCAAAGAAAGATCTGCATTGAGGACACCCACTAAAGTTACACCGGGAAAATCATGGCCCTTGGCCACCATCTGTGTTCCCAGCAGAATGTCCGCCTCCCTCCGGTAAAAGCTCCCCAATATCCGTTGGAAGGCCCCTTTTTTGCGGGTAGTGTCATAATCCAGACGGACCACTCTGCTATCAGGCAGGATTTCGTTTAGCTCTTTTTCCACCTTTTGTATTCCTGTTCCCAAAAAACGCATTCCCTTCCTGTTGCCACAGGAAGGACAAACCTCAGGAACGGCTCTTCTGATGTTACAGTAATGGCAACGCAAATCCCTTGTTTGTTTGTGGTAAATAAGAGATATTGAACAGTTCCTGCATTTGAGAACCTCACCACAGGAGGGGCAGAAAACTAATGGAGCATACCCCCTCCTGTTTAAGAACAGTATAACCTGCTCCTCTTTTGCCAAACGCAGCCTGATCTGTTCCAGCAGGTATCTGCTCAGTGAGGAAAGGTTTCCCTCCCTGACCTCCTCTTTCATATCAACAACACTAACCCTAGGCAGGTAACGCCCAGGTGGCCTTTTTTTTATAGTCAATACCTGTGTTTTTCCTGCAGCTGCTGCGGTATAGCTCTCCAGAGACGGAGTTGCACTCCCTAGCACAATCACAGCCTTATTATAGCGGGCACGCCATAATGCAAGCTGGCGTGCATGGTAATAGGGTTTTTCCTGCTGCTTATAGGCTGAATCATGTTCTTCATCGATGATAATCAGACCAAGTCTTTTAAAAGGAGCAAAAACAGCAGAGCGGGGGCCGATCAATACCTTGTAATAACCTCTTTTAATGCCCTCCCAGTTTCTATATTTCTCCCTCCCGCTTAATCTGTGGTGCCAAACAGCCACCTCTTCCCCAAACCAGCTCTGGAAGATGGCCTCCTTCTGTGGTGTAAGAGCGATCTCAGGTACAAGGTAGAGCACCTGACATCCCAGATCAAGAGCTGCCTGGGCAGCGCGCAGATAAACCTCTGTTTTGCCGCAGCCGGTCACCCCATATAACAAAAAACTTCCGCCCTCCTGTCTCTTTAGTGCATCGATTATTGCTGTTAAAGCAGCCTGCTGTTCATCAGTCAACACAATTTCTTCAGCATGCTGTGGTAGGCTCTCTGGTGTGGTTAATTCAAGAGGACGCTTGGGTGCCTTAGGAGGAGACATCAGTTCAAGAATCTCACTCAAGGGGTGCATATAATAACCGGCCATCCAGTGTGCCAACTGAAGCATCTCCTCTGTAAAATCCGGTTCTGTGACAGTAATCTCTGCAATTTCACGCAAATGTATCCCCTCTCTTGGTTTGCTGTAACCCACTACCCATCCCTCCACTACACGGTGGCCAAAAGGAACCTTAACCCTCATTCCTAACTGGGGTTTATCCATCTTTTGAGGGATCCGGTAGTGAAAGACATTGTCCAATCGGGGATGATTTATTCTCACAACAACCTCAGCTGCTTCTTCTCCCATTGCTCACTCTCCAGTATAATTCTTCCTACATTATATCAGAACAATTGGTTTTGGATGGACTACAGTAAAAAACAAAGAAACACCGGCCAATTATAAGCTATAACTGAACGGTGTTATGTTCTCTAATTATAAACTATTTTAATAAAGGAGATCAGACACCTGCTGTGCTCACCTTTTCCGCTGCCTTCCTTAAAAGTTCTGCAACATCGGTTTTTTCCCAAGACAAATCAAGATCCTGGCGTCCGAAATGACCATAGGCAGCAGTCTGTTTGTAGATGGGCCTTCTCAAATCCAATTTTTCAATAATCGCTGCTGGTTTAAAATCAAAATACTCCTTGACCAGTTTACAGATCTCCTCATCAGGGATCACACCTGTACCAAAAGTGTGCACCTGAATAGATACCGGTTTAGCCACCCCGATGGCATAGGCCACTTGAAGTTCACACCTGCGGGCAAGTTTTGCCGCTACTATATTTTTTGCCACATAGCGGGCAAAATAAGAAGCAGAGCGGTCTACCTTGGTGGGATCCTTTCCTGAAAAGGCCCCACCTCCATGCCTGGCTGCCCCTCCGTAAGTATCAACAATTATCTTTCTCCCGGTAAGCCCGGTATCACCCTGAGGACCTCCGATGACAAATCTCCCGGTGGGATTCACAAAAAACCTTGTCTTATCATCGATATACTCAGCCGGTATTGTGCTTTTGATCACATTTTCAATAATATCTTCCCTGATCTGCTGAAGGCTGATATCCGGACGGTGTTGTGCTGAAATGACCACAGCATCCACCCGCACCGGGCGGTCACCATCATATTCCACAGTCACCTGGCTTTTACCATCAGGGCGCAGGTAGGGAAGAATCCTCCTCTTCCTTACTTCAGCTAAACGGCGCGCCAGTTTATGGGCTAGATCTATGGGAAGTGGCATCAGCGCAGGTGTCTCATCTGTGGCATAACCGAACATCATCCCCTGATCCCCTGCTCCTAATTCACAGCTGCCTGTGATTTCTCCGGTCTTGACCTCCAGAGCCTGATCTACGCCAAGTGCGATATCAGGAGACTGCTCCTCTATAGAGGTCAATACAGCACAAGTTGCGCTGTCAAAACCATATTTAGCCCTAGTATAACCGATCTCCTTTAATGTGGAACGGACTATATAAGGAATATCCACATAACATTCTGTAGTAATCTCACCGGCGACCATCACCAAACCGGTTGTCACCAGGGTCTCACAGGCCACACGGGCCATTTTATCCTTCTCAAGGATCGCATCCAAAATGGCATCAGAGATCTGATCAGCCACCTTATCTGGATGGCCCTCTGTAACAGACTCAGAAGTGAATAAATATCTTGACACAGTTACTTAGCCTCCTGTCGCTGCTTTAATATTTGAACAACCTCATCTAAAACCATATCTGCCAGCTTCTCCTTAGTCATCAGAGGCAGTTCTCTAACAGCTCCTTTTTTATCGATTATCACCGCTATATTGGTTTCTCCTGTAAAACCCGCTCCCTCCATAGTGAGGTCATTGGCCACGATCAGGTCGAGATTCTTGCGCAGCAGTTTCTCTCGAGCATGGTCCAAAACTTTCTCGGTTTCTGCAGCAAAACCCACCAAGATCTGGTTTTCCTTATGCTCTCCCAGATACCCAAGAATATCCGGGGTTCTTTCCAGTTCCAGCACCAGATCTGAGCAACTCTTTTTAATTTTTTGGCGCTCTTTGATCTTCGGCCTATAGTCAGCCACTGCAGCTGCTTTTATAACAACATCCATATCTGTGAAAAGATCTTTCACAGTTTCAAACATTTCCTGGGCGGTCTCTACTGCAACAACCTGTACACCCTCCGGTGGTTTGATAGCGGTTGGCCCGCTGACCAGAAACACCTCAGCACCCCTGTTCTTTGCTCGCTTGGCCAGGGCAAAGCCCATTTTTCCTGAGCTGTGGTTGGTTATAAACCTTACAGGATCTATATGCTCACGGGTAGGGCCTGCTGTGACCAGTACCTTTCTATCCTTCAAATCCTTCTTACCAGAGAGAATCTGTTCAACAAATGCAACAATCTGTTCAGGATCAGGCAATCTTCCTTTACCACTTGTACCACAGGCCAAAGGCCCATCTTCCGGTTCGATAAACAGGTAGCCCATACTTTTGAGAAAATGCATCCAGTGCTGAAATATCCGGTTTTCATACATCCCGGTATTCATAGCAGGAGCAAAAACCACCGGTGCTCTGGTAGCCATGATAGTTGCTGTGAGCAGATTACCGGCAAGCCCAGCAGCAACCATGCCGATTATATCGGCCGTTGCCGGGGCTACCAAAACCAGATCTGCTCTCTGGGCAAGGCTGATATGTTCCACATCCCACTTCTCTGCAGTACGGAACATCTCCAGATGCACCGGATTCCCTGATACAGTCTGCAAAGTCAAAGGTGTAATAAACTCTGCAGCAGCCGGTGTCATCACCACATGCACACTAAAACCCTTTTTTACCAATCTGCTGGCAATATCAGCAGCTTTATAAGCAGCAATACTTCCTGTAACACCCAAAACTATATTCTTCATTTTATCTTACTCTGCTGCTGTGGGCGTTCAATAATCAGTTTGCCCGCGGCGATTTCTGTCAGGGCAACTGTCACCGGTTTTTGTGAAGAGGAATTATCCCCAACAGTACAGGTTTCTGTGAGATGACGTGCCCTCTTAGCTGCTGCAACCACCAGCTCATATTTGCTTTCCACCTTTTCCATTAAATAATCAAAACTGGGGTCTTTCAAGTTGATACCTCCTTGTCCTGCTCACGGATGCTTTTTTCCCGCTTTATTATAGTAAGCAGTTCCTGAACAGCCCTCTCTATTACATCATTTTTAACTACATAATCGTATTTTCTAGCTGCCAATAATTCCTCCGGGGCACAACTTAATCGCATATTGATAGTTTTCGCATCATCAGTTCCCCTACCGATGATCCGTTTGCTGAGTTCATCTAAGGAGGGGGGCATAATAAAGATCAGCACTGCATCAGGAAAAATTCTCTTTACCTGTTGGCCGCCCTGAATATCCAGCTCCAGTAAAACATCCTTACCTGCCAGCAAATTTTCTTCCACAGTTGAGCGAAGAGTACCGTAATAGTTCCCGTACACCTCCGCCCACTCTAAAAAATCACCGGCCTCTATATGTTTTTGGAACTCTTCACGGGAAACAAATATATAGTCCACTCCGTTTTTTTCATTGACTCGAGGTTGCCTTGTAGTGAGAGAGATCGAATAAACCAGATCAGGCAGTGCCTTTCTCAGCATTCGACAGAGTGTGCCTTTACCAGAACCTGAAGGGCCTGATACTACGATTAGTATTGGCTTTGTTGACAACAAACATCCACCTGCACTTAACAAAAATGGTAATTATTCCTTTTCTTCCATAGGTAAAGCAGTTTCTTTTGCAGCCAGACGATTGGCTACTGTTTCCGGTTGTACTGCAGAAAGTATCACATGATCGCTGTCAGCGATGATCACCGCTCTGGTTCTTCTTCCATATGTAGCATCGATCAGCATGCCCCTCTCCCTTGCTTCCTGAACAATACGCTTGATGGGAGCTGATTCAGGGCTCACAATAGCAATAATCCGGTTAGCGGATACAACATTCCCAAAACCGATATTCACCAGTTTAATTTCCATGTGAAACCTCCCCTTTGAATCATTCAATATTTTGTGCCTGTTCTCTCATTTTTTCAATCTGACTTTTGATCTCCACAACTAAAGGGGATATGACCAGATCTGCTGCTTTTGAACCTATTGTATTGATCTCTCTATTCATCTCCTGCAATATAAACTCAATTTTTCTCCCCACTGGCTCACCTGTCTGCAGGCTTTCCTCCAGTTGTTCCAAATGGCTGCTAAGGCGCACAAGCTCTTCAGCGATACTGCTTCTTTCAGCAAACAGCACCACTTCTGTAGCCAATCGTGACTCATCGATCTCCTGGTCATCCAATAGCTGGTGAAGTTTAATTTTCAGCCGTGCTCTTAATTCCTCTGTTAATTGAGGTCCTCGCTCTTTGATCTGATCCAACAGCTTGGAGATGCATCTTTTACAATGGATAAGATCCTCGTATAATCTTGCCCCTTCCCGCTCACGCATCTCAAGGAGTTCTTTTACTGCGGTCTGGAGGCTTTGTTGCACCGCCGTCCAGACCTCCTCAATATCCTCTTCCTTTTCTTCTACAAGCAGGACATCTGGAAATCTGGACAGGTCATCAAGTTCAATTTCATACTCAATATTGAGAATTTCAGCCATTTCTCTCAGACATTTATCATAGGCAATCAATAATTCCTTGTCAAGCTTCACATTACGCTTCTTTTCACGGCGATCCTCAATATTAACATAAACATCAAGATGGCCTCTCGCCACATGATCATGGATCAGGCTCTTAATCCTCTCCTCCAACTGGAAATAGGAACGGGATATCCTCACTGTTACCTCACGAAATCGATGATTAACACTGCGGATCTCCACCACAGCATGCAGTCCGTTTAAATCACATTCACCCCTGCCAAAACCAGTCATACTTTTGATCACTTTTTTTCCTCCTGCAAGAATCCCAGAACATCCTTTCGGTTTAAAATCAGAATTTAAATGTTCCAAAAGCCTTCTTCATCCTGGCAATGGCCTCCTGTAACCGCTCCTCCTCCAGTGTCAAACAAACCCTGATATAACCCTCTCCGTATTTGCCATAACCGGTACCTGGTGTAATCACAACAGCGGTCTTTTCTAATACCAGTTCCGCAAATTCAGCAGAGCTGTAACCCTCTGGCACAGGTAACCACAGATAGAAAGTCCCTTTGGGAACAGAGCTGATTTTCCATCCCAAATCTGCAAAACCCTTTAATGCCAGATCACGTCTCTTTTGATATATCTGCCGCATTTTTTCCACACAATCTTGGGATCCTTCTAAAGCGGCGATTCCAGCATACTGTACTGCCTGAAAAGCACCGGAATCAAGGTTGGACTTTAATGTGGTGAGAGTTTGGATAATTTCCGCATTACCAACTGCCCAGCCAATACGCCATCCTGTCATATTATAGGTTTTAGAAAAGGAGTGGAATTCAATTCCTACATCTTTGGCACCAGGTGCTTCCAGGAAACTGGGAGCAACATACCCATCAAAGGTTATTTCTGAATAAGCTGCATCATGACAGACGATCAGGTCATAATCACGGGCGAATTCCACCACTTCTTGATAAAACTCCTTGGTGCAGGTAGCTCCAGTGGGATTGTTGGGATAGTTGATGAACATCAGCTTAGCCCTTTTAGCTATATCAGCAGGGATACTGCCCAGATCAGGGAGGAAATTATTCTCACTCTTGAGAGCTAATAAATAATTTTCGGCCCCAGCCAAAGAAGCTCCAATACCGTAAACAGGATATCCCGGGTCAGGGATCAGGGCCACATCGCCCTCCTGCAGGTAACAAAAGGAGATATGAGCAATCCCCTCTTTGGACCCGATGAGAGTCACAACTTCAGCTGCCGGGTCCAGATCAACCTGAAAGCGACGCTGATACCAATCCGCAACAGCCTTCCGGAAAGCCATCATTCCAGCAGAAGAAGGGTAGCGATGGTTTTCGGGATTTTTCGCCTGCTCTATCAATCTCTGTACAATATGAGGGGGTGTGGGAAGATCAGGGTCCCCAATCCCCAAACTTATAACATCAACCTTCTTCTCTTTCAATTCATCAATCTTCTGCTCAATGCGAGCAAAAAGATAAGGTGGTAGGGTTGTCAGTCTGTCAGCGATTTTCATCTTCATCATCTCCTTACTCTGTTTCTATTCTATTGATCTATACTCCCCCAAAAATCGGGAGTCAATTTCCCTTCAAAAACCTCTACAGCCGGTCCGGTCATATAGATGTGGTTATTCTTCTCCCATTCAACTAAAAGCCTGCCACCGGGCAGGTTTACCTCCACATGCCTGTCCAGATAACCGCTTAAAGAGCCGCCCACTGCCACAGCACAGGCACCTGTCCCACAAGCCTGAGTTTCCCCTACTCCTCGCTCCCACACCCGCACCCGCACACTCCCCGGATTTAATACTTCCACAAACTCCACATTGGTTTTCGCCGGGAAGAAATGGCTAGACTCCAGGCGGGGGCCAAGGCTGGTCACTGGAGCTTGCTCAACATCTGAAACAAACAAGATACAGTGGGGGTTGCCCATCGAAACAGCAGTGATCTTCAGGGTCTGGCCATCGATCTCAATTTCTTCATTGATAATCTTGGATCCAGCAAAACCAACTGCAGGGATTAAATCCTTCTCCAAAATGGGCTCTCCCATATCCACCCTGACTGCTTTAACCTTTCCATTATCAAGGATAAGCTCAGGTATCTTTTCCCCTGCTTTTGTTTGTATAGAAAATGATCTATCATTCACCAAACCTCTGGTGTAAAGATATTTGGCAACACAGCGAATAGCGTTTCCACACATCTCCGCTTCTGAGCCATCTGCGTTGAAAATACGCATATTAAACTCACCATGGTCATCCCGAAATACAAAAACCAAGCCATCCCCACCGATCCCTTTATTTCGGTCACAAACCCGCTGGGCAAAAACTGATCTCCTCTCATCAGGAAGAGAATAAGGAGAGCTATTCATAATAATAAAATCATTACCCAAACCATGCCATTTGGTGAACAACAAGGCTATCATCCCTTTAATGTAAAATAAAGCACAAAAGAGCATAAAACACCTGTAAATAGATTAACCCATCTCCATCAAATCAGCAAGTATTAATAGTGTACTGAAGAGGATTACCTGCACAAGGGAGGATGAACATTTTTTCAGCGGTAGATCGCTGAAAAACATAATGATACAATATCAATGCAACTTTTTAAAAGGGGTATTGCTCATGTCACCTGATGGTGTAACCTTGAATTTGATTGTAAAAGAATTACAGGAAATCCTGATACCAGCCAGGGTTGAACGAATCTACCAGCCGGAAAAACAGGAAATTGTCTTGAACTTGCGTTCATCAAGAAAAAGCCGCCAGCTATTGATCTCCGCCCAGGCTGAAAACGCGCGCTTGCATCTTACTACACAGGAAAAGAAAAACCCCCTCACACCACCACTTTTCTGCGCTGTGCTGAGAAAGTACCTGGAAGGCAGCAGACTGACCTCTATAAAGCAGAAAGGCTTGGACAGGGTTGTGAACCTTAGCTTTTCCCGTATTGCAGAAAGCGGTGAATTTCAAGATGTTGTTTTGGTGGTGGAGATCATGGGGAAACACAGCAATATTATCCTCTTGGATCCCTCCAACCGGATCATAGATGGGATCAAGCGATACTCTCATGCTTTGAGCAGATACAGGGAGGTTCTGCCGGGACATGAATATGTGGCACCGCCCTCGCAAAAAAAAGTGCACCCACTGGATCTTTCAGAAGACAGATTTTTTCAGCTGATGACCGACCAACCATTAGAAAAGAGCCTTGAAGAAATCCTTTTTCAACGGATCGAGGGGTTGAGCCCTGTACTGGCAAAAGAAGTAGTCCTGCAGGCAGGAATTGAACCTGAGCTGAGGCTGGAGTACTGCGGGGAACATGAACTGCGCTCCCTCTGGCTGTCAATACTAAATTTCTTATTCCCTCTCCTCAACGGTAAAATGCTGGATCCGGTAGTAGTTTACCAGGAGAAACAGCCAGCTTTTTATGCTCCTTGTCCTTTTATCCAATACCACGGCCTTACACAGGCACACTACAGTTCGGTCAATGAGGCTTTAGACAAGTTTTACCAAACTCGTCTGGAGATCAATACCTTCCAGCAGAGCAAAGCCCATCTATCAGCATTGATCAAAAACGAGCTTTCTCGTTTAAATAAAAAACTCCTGGCTCAAGAGCAAGATGAAGCTGATGCACAAAAAGCAATGAATTACCGCCTGCAGGGGGAAATGATCCTTGCTCACCTGCATACCATTGATAAAGGTGCCCGGGAAGTAACCCTGCCCAACCTTTATGAACCCGGGAGCCCACCGATAAATGTTATACTGGACCCATCATTATCTGCTGTCCAAAATGCCCAGAGGCTTTTTCATAAATATAACAAGGCCCGGGATACACTAAAAATTTTGCAGAAGCATAAAAAGGACACAACAGCAGAGATTCGCTATTTGAGCACTGTTCAATTTGCCCTGGAACAGGCGGATTCCTTAAAGGAACTCCATGAAATTCAAGCCGAACTTATGGAAGCGGGTTACCTGGCTAGCAAAGAAAAAAATAAGCATAAGAAAAAGGTGCAGAAAAAAGAAGCACCTCAGATCAAACAAATAATATCCCAGGACGGCTTCACCATCCTCATCGGCAAAAACAATAAACAGAACGACTATCTGACCATGCGCCTTGCCAAGGATGAGGACTACTGGCTCCATGCGAAAGAAAGCGCCGGTGCCCATGTGGTAGTCAAAAGTAAACCAGGCCAAGAGATACCCCCTACCACATTGGAGGAGGCTGCAGGGCTGGCTGCCTATTTCAGTGAAGCACGGCATTCATCGAAAGTGCCTGTTGATTGTACTAAGAGAAAAAATGTCAGCAAGCCCACAGGTGCACGGCCCGGCTTTGTCATTTACAAAAATTATGAAACCTTTTATGTTGCTCCAAAAGCCCCTGAGTAAGCACTGGGCTTAGCCCAAGAATAATTAAAACAATATCTTGTTTGCTTATTACAAAAGAGCTACCTTATTATTACCGGGGTCTTTCCCTTTTGCGGCGGTCCTTTTCTGTAAGGATCAGGAATAACAAAACTCCAACACCGATCAGAGTAAACACCATTAAAGTGCCGATTGAAATATAGATTTCACCTGTAGAAAAACGGGTTATTGCCGCTGAAAACAGACCAAAGAGCAATACACCGACAGATAAACCATAAATAGCAGCGCGTATCATATTCATCCCATATCTTTGCCGTGTTTCTCTGATCAGGACACCAAAGGTAAGCAATGCTCCCCCTGCAACAGCGAAAATTCCAGAACCCACAACTTCCTCTCCAGCCAATTTCATATAATACAGCATGCCAACAGTAAAGAGCCCGAACAATATGAGCAGAACACCGGCTACAATCCCTATTGTAGATATTCGCTCCCTCCATGTGGAAAACACAGACTGCTGTAAACCGCTATCTCCAAATTTGCGCATCTCCTCTACCAAGCCGCTTATATCACCGATTGTGATCACCGCCTCTTTAAAAGCCTGTTCCTCATCCATACCCCGGGAAATATAATCCTCAATTTTCTCTTTCAAATTGGTGGTGAGTTCTTCTTTTAAGTCAAAGAGTTGCTGGCTCGGCTCAACATCAGAGAACAGATGGTCAATATATTTTTTCACTTTTAAATCCAGGTTTTGTTCATTATTTCCCATCATCAAGCCCCCCTTTGATCAATCTTTCTAGCACCTCTTTGGCAAAATCCCAATCTTTTTTATTTTTTTCGTAACGTTCCCTGCCTTTATCTGTTATGCGATAATATTTGCGCCTACCCCCCTGGCTTTCATCACCCCAATAGGAAACTATTAATCCTTCCTGCTCCAATCTGCGATAAGCTGTGTAAAGGGTCGCTTCCTTCAGTTCATATTGATTACCGCTCAATTCAATGATCTTTTTATAGATCTCATATCCATAGCTGTCACCCTGGCGAAGTATGTTGAGAATAATTGTATCGGTATGGCCTCTGATCAGATCTGTGGAAATCATGCCGCTCATCCTATCGCCCCCTCACATATATAATAAGACATAGTACTTTGTCTGTCAAGGTACTATGGCACGAATATATAACCCTATCCCTATCCTACAATGATGAAGACTGTGCTCTTTAGCTGGCTCCAGCTGATAAAAAAAGAAAAGGGTGCCGGCACACCCTTAATAATCATTTTGCTTATCAATTATTCTAACTTCTAACCGCTAACCACCAATGACCAATCATCAAACCACCGACGACTAACCACCAACCACTATTCCTTCCTGCTCCCAGGCTTTACTACTGGAATGCCCTCCCGGCACAAGGGACAGTCATCAGGAGAATAGGTCTCTATTTCAAGCTTGAGCAGTGGATGAAATGGCACACCGAAATCCAGCTCTCCACTGTGGCGGTCTACCAAAGAGCCTACACCTACAACTACTCCACCGTATTCCGCTACCATGTTGATCACTTCTTTAGTAGAGCCACCGGTTGTTACCACATCCTCCACCACTAAAACTCTCTCTCCCTTTTTGATCTCAAACCCACGGCGCAGGGTCACCTTTCCCCCTTCCCGCTCAGAGAAGATGGCCCTAACCCCCAGGGCTCGCCCTACCTCATGAGCGATAACAATGCCCCCGATGGCAGGGCCCACAACCAAGTCCAGATCCAGATGGCTGAATTTGTCAGCAATGCCCTGACCAAGTTCTGCAGCCAGTTCAGGGTACATCAAGACCCTGGCACACTGGACATAGCGGTTGCTGTGCAGCCCTGAGGTCAAACGAAAGTGCCCCTCTAAAAGAGCCCCCCGCTCTTTAAAAAGCTCGATAAGTTCCTGTTCTGTCATTTTAATGCCTCCTCCATTTCTTGTACGATCTCTAAAGCTGCCTGACGTGGATCCTGTGCCTGTACTATAGGACGCCCTACCACAATGTAATCCACCCCGGCCTTTACAGCTTCAGCAGGTGTGCTGATCCTTTTTTGATCACCTGCTCCTGCTCCCGCAGGCCTAATCCCTGGGGTAACGAGCAGGAAATTACCGCCGCAGTGCTGGCGGACCGCTGTGATCTCCACAGGGGAGGCCACAACACCTGAGAGCCCGCACTCCTTTGCCTGTTCAGCCCAGAAGATCACCTGCTCGAGGGGTGACCTGTTGATCCCCAGATCCCGGTGCAATTCCTCAGCACCCAGGCTGGTCAAGACTGTAACAGCCAGAATTTTAGGAGCATTCTTACCTGCAGACTCTTCCCTTACAGCTTCCACTACAGCCTTCATCATCTCCCTGCCGCCAGCAGCGTGAACATTGAACATCTCAACACCCAACCTGGCAGCAGCACGCCCTGCCTGGGCAACTGTCCGGGGTATATCATGAAATTTCAGGTCCAAAAAGACCCTTCCCCCCTTTTGCTGGATCTCTTCCACAAAAGAGGGACCGAAATTACAGAAGGGCTCCAGACCAATTTTAAACATACCGCAGCAGTCGTGAAGCAAGGCAACCAGTTCCAGTGCCTTTTCTCTTTCAGGAACATCCAGTGCCACAATCAATCTTTCTTTTACCTGCATCTAAATCACTCCATCTATTATTCTTTCCAAGCTGCTCCTACAAGATCCTGCAACTTTTCCACACAGTGATCAGTACAGTACTGTTCCAGTTCATCGATGATCTTCACAGCAGCCAGCGGATCATGGAAAAAGGCGGATCCCACAGCTACAGCTGAGGCACCTGCCAGGATATATTCCAGGGCATCCCTGCCAGTTTGGATCCCTCCCATGCCGATGACAGGTATATCCACCAGCTGGGATACCTCCCAAACAGCCCTCACACCCACAGGCCTAATAGCTGGCCCAGACAATCCACCAACACAATTACCCAAAACGGGCTTTCTTTTGTCTACATCGATCACCATTCCCACCAGTGTATTGATCAATGAGAGAGCATCTGCTCCTGCTTCTGCCACTGCTTGGGCGAGTTCTCTGATATCGGTCACATTAGGGGTTAGTTTGACAATAACCGGCAGATCGGTTGCCTGGACAACCCCCTTGACCACTTCAGCTGCCATTTCAGGCACAGTGCCCAATGCCATACCCCCGGTTTTTACATTGGGGCAGGAGATGTTTACCTCCAGTCCAGCAACCCCTGTACCGGTAAGGCGCTCAGCCAGATAAACAAATTCTTCAGCTGTACTGCCTGCGATATTGGCAATCACAGGCACCCCAAACTCCAGCATTTCAGGGAGTAGCTCTCTGATAAAAACCTCAACACCGGGATTCTGCAGCCCTACTGCATTGAGGAGCCCAGCAGGGGTTTCACAAATTCTGGGCGGTTTATTCCCTGCCCTGGGTTCTTTGGTCAGTCCCTTGGTCACCAGTGCTCCCATCCTGCTCACATCAAAAACAGTTGCATATTCTACACCTGATCCAAAGGTCCCTGAAGCAGACATCACCGGGTTTTTCATCTTGATTCCTGCCATATTCACACTAAGGTCACTCACCCAGGACCACCTCCTCAGCTGAAAAAACGGGGCCCTCCTTACAGACCCTGAGGTATGATCCATCATGCCCCTGGCAAACACACCCCACACAAGCCCCTACTCCACAGGCCATCCGTTCATCCAATGACAGCTCTGCTGCTATCCCCTTTTCCCTGCTCATCACCTGTATTCCTTTTAATACAGACAGGGGCCCACAGGCAAATAACTTATCAAAGGATGAACCTTCCAACTCCCTAGATACCAAGTCCAGTATAGTGCCCTGCACCCCACAGTTTCCATCTTCTGTAGCGATTTTTACTTCACCATACTCCATAAAAGCATCGGGCCGCAGGAGCCCTGATTTACTGCGCGCTCCCATGAGAACCACTAAATCCCATCCTTGTGCTCTCAGCTCTGAGGCCAGGAAAAGCAGTGGGGCTACACCAATACCTGCGCCAACGATCATACCTTTACCACCTGCAGCGCTATAGGTGAAGCCTTTCCCCAGAGGCCCCAAAAGGGACACCCTATCATTCTGACACCTCTTTGATAACCACTTCGTCCCCTTCCCTCTGACCTGGTAGAGAAACAACACCTGCCCTTTCTTTTTGTCCACCTGATGAATCGCTAAAGGGCGGCGCAAAAAAGGGTCATACCCCTCGCTGCAGCCCAGCATAGCAAACTGGCCTGGTGAGGAATTCTGAGCCAGTTCCGCTGCCTCCAGCTTCAACAAGTAATAGTCAGGGGCCAGGGCAGCCTGTTCTATCACCCTGCAGATATACTCTTTTGGTTCTTTCATCTCTCCTACTCCTTCTTTGCTCCTATTTGGTATACTCATCAAGCGAAATAATGGCAGCCTCCTGGCCGCTTTTCGCAAATTCTATACAGTCGATCATTGCTCTAGCTGTATCTAGGGAGGTGAGACAGGGTATACCCCTTTCCACTGCTGCCCGCCTGATTTGGAAGCCATCCCTGACAGCCCCCCTTCCCCCGCTGTGAGTGTTGATCACAAAACCCACCCTTCCGGAGTTGATCAGATCCACCACATGTGGGGAACCTGCTTCAATTTTATTGACCTTTTTTACCTCTATTCCATGCCTCTGTAAAAAGCTGGCCGTTCCCGGTGTGGCCACAAAACTCAGCCCCATCTGCTGTAAGCTCTGAATGATCGGCAGGGCCTCCTCCTTGTCCCGGTCTGCAATCGTCACCAAAATCTCACCTGATAGGGGTATTGAGCTGCCTGCAGCCAGGAGCCCTTTATAGAGGGCTCGTGGCACAGAATAATCCACGCCCATCACTTCTCCTGTTGACTTCATCTCAGGGCTTAGGTAAATGTCCACCTGGCTGAGTTTACCAAAAGAAAAGACCGGCACTTTAACAGCCACCAGAGAATTAGGCTGTACCAGGCCGCTTCTGTATCCCATTTCCCGTAGGTTCTTGCCAAGCATCACTTTGGTGCCCAAACTGACCATAGGGATAGCTGTGATCTTGCTCAAATAGGGAACAGTCCTGCTGGCCCTGGGATTCACCTCCAGGACAAAGATCTGTCCCTGGTAGTAAACAAACTGGATATTGAGCAGCCCCTTTATCTGCAAGGCTCGAGCCAATCTAGTGGTGTAATCGATTATCTTATCCCGCACATCATCTTCGATCTGGGCAGGATAAACAGCAATACTATCCCCTGAATGGACACCTGCTCTTTCAATATGTTCCATAATACCAGGGATCAAGACATCCTCACCATCACTGATAGCATCAACCTCCAATTCCTGGCCCTGGTAATACTTGTCTACAAGAATAGGGTGGTTTTGTGAAACCGAAACCGCAGATTCCACATAATCTGCCAGCTCATCCTCATTATATACGATCTCCATCGCCCGGCCGCCTAAAACATAGGATGGGCGTACCAAAACCGGAAAACCGATTTCCCTGGCAACTGCCAGGGCTTCTTGCAGAGATGTGGCTCCACGACCAGGAGGCACAGGTATCTTCAACTTTTCAACAAGTTTTTCAAAACGCTCCCGGTCCTCAGCCTCATCTATCATCTCCACAGAGGTGCCTAAAACCTTGACCCCAGCTGTATAAAGAGGGCCAGCCAGATTAATGGCTGTCTGCCCTCCGAACTGAACAATAACCCCATCTGGCTTTTCTAATTCCACCACATGAAGCACATCCTCCAGGGTCAGGGGTTCAAAATAGAGCCGGTCAGCGGTATCAAAATCTGTACTGACCGTCTCTGGGTTATTATTGATGATCAATGCTTCAATCCCTTCAGCTTGCAAAGCTCTGACCGATTGCACAGAGCAGTAATCAAATTCAATTCCCTGGCCGATCCTGATGGGCCCTGAGCCGATGACTAGCACTTTCCGCCGGTCAGTTGGTACTGCCTCATTCTCCTCCTCATAGGTGGAATAATAATAAGGGCTAGCAGCTTCGTACTGGTCTGCACAGCTATCCACTTTCTTGTATACAGGTATAATCCCGTACTGTTCGCGCAGTTTTTTGATCTGCTGCTCATCTATACCGGTCAGACTGCTGATCAAGTCATCGCTGAAGCCTTGTCTCTTCGCCTTTTTCAGCAATTCAGGGCTTAGGGCTTGTGCAGCCTTGACACCGGCCAGTTCCCTTTCCATACAGACTATTTCCTGTATACTACTTAAAAAGAAAGGGGCGATCTTGGTAAGCTCAGCCATTTTGTCTACTGAGAAACCGCGCCTAAAACCCTCAGCGATCAGAAATAAGCGCTCATCTGAAGCAACTTTCAACCCGTGCAGGAGCTTTTCTGTATCCCATGATTCAAGCCCAGGGAAAGAGAGTCCATTAGCTGTTATCTCCAATGACCTGACAGCCTTCAGCAGTGCTCCGTTAAATGTGCGGTCAATGGCCATCACCTCTCCTGTGGCCTTCATCTGTGTGCCCAGAGAGCGATCCGCATCCTTGAATTTATCAAAGGGCCAGCGAGGAAACTTAACTACACAATAATCCAAAACAGGCTGGAAACAAGCACTGGTCTTGCCGGTCACAACATTTTTGATCTCATCCAGCCACAAACCCAGGGCTATTTTGGTAGCAACTCTGGCAATAGGGTATCCTGTAGCCTTGGAGGCCAGTGCGCTGGACCTGCTGACCCTGGGGTTGACCTCAATAACATAATAATTAAAACTGTTTGGGTCCAGTGCATACTGGATATTACAGCCACCCTCAACCCCCAGGGCTCTGATGATCTTCAAAGAAGCTGTATGCAGCATCCTGATCTCCTCATCACTGAGGGTCTGGCTGGGAGCCACAACTATGCTGTCCCCGGTATGAACCCCCATGGGGTCGATGTTTTCCATATTGCAGACCGTTATACAGTTATCAGCGCCATCCCGGATAACCTCATATTCGATCTCCTTCCAACCACCAACACTGCGTTCAACCAGCACTTGCTTGATCATGCTGAAGGAAAGCCCCCGTTTAACCACACTTACCAATTCATCATCATTGGCAGCCAGACCGCCACCTGTTCCACCTAAGGTATAAGCCGGCCGTACCACAACCGGGTACCCCACTTGCCGAGCAAAAGCTAGAGCATCCTCAACTCTTTCCACAACTTCGCTCTCAGGAACAGGTTCACCGATCTCCCGGAGCATTTGCTTAAAAAGCTCCCTATCCTCAGCCTTTTTTATGGCTTCTAAAGGGGTGCCCAGCAGGCGCACACCATTTTGTTCAAGAATTCCCGCCTCTGAAAGCTGTACTGCCAGATTAAGCCCCACCTGTCCCCCCAAAGTAGGCAAGAGTCCATCAGGCTGTTCTTTTTCGATCACCCTCCTGACAAAGTCCAGGGTCAATGGCTCGATATATATCTTATCCGCTATCTCCGGGTCAGTCATTATTGTCGCAGGATTGCTGTTAACCAGTACAACTTCAATACCCTCCTCTCGCAAGGAGCGGCAGGCCTGTGTTCCAGCATAGTCAAATTCTGCGGCCTGTCCGATGATGATAGGACCAGAACCGATCACCATCACCTTTTTCAAATCCGGAATGCGCGGCATTTTCTCCCTCCTGCCTTCGTAAAGATTGACGACAACCGCTGACTTATCTTCTGATCTGACGGTTCTAATGTTGCTGAGCAGTAGATTTTGCACAGCATAAACAGGAATTCATCAAAGTATCGATTAATATCAATATTATTTA
>LSQX01247719.1_pt1 | contig 37415 bp, 32 predicted proteins | sample 654561 | NCBI WGS metagenome assembly LSQX01 (sample SAMN04489861, study PRJNA283612) | anaerobic digester metagenome | isolation source: 4 biogas reactors fed with cattle manure at either 37C or 55C with and... | place: Denmark: Kongens Lyngby | collected 2014 | reverse complement strand
GAAGGACATCTAACACAGGAACCTGCGGTTACGACATTGCCTAGCGGTACAATGGTATGTAGGTTCTCGATAGCAAACAATAGGTATTATCGCAATACAGCCAAGGCATTGGTGAACGAAGTAAGTTATATCGATGTGGAAACCTGGGGAGCTCTTGCCGAAGGTTGTGCAAAGTATCTCTATAAAGGAAGGGGAGTTCGTGTCGTAGGGAGATTGAAACAAGACCGTTGGCAGGCAGAAGACGGTAAGCAGCATGAGAAGCATCTGGTGGTTGCCGAGCATGTTGAGTTCCATCCGGAGCCAAAGCCAGGTGGAAACGAATCGACCGCCGACACCGACGAACCTATCGAATTACCGGTCGATGTTGAGATCGAAGGAGAAGCTAAGATAGGGGAAAAAGTACAACGGAAAAAGGGAAAATAAATTGAAGGGCGAACACTTTCCTTTTCATTTTCACCATAGTATACTCTCATTGTCGTACTACCAGGAGGAATTACAATGAGTGAAATCACGCTGACTAGCGCGAACTTTGAAAAAGAAGTGTTGAAAAGCGACCTGCCGATCCTTGTAGATTTTTGGGCTGTCTGGTGTGGTCCCTGTAAAATGATTGCCCCCGCAGTCGCTCGTCTGGCGGAAAACCATGCGGGTAAGTTAAAGGTTGGCAAAGTAAATGTCGATGAAGAGCCTGATCTTGCCCAGAAATTTAATATTTCAAGCATCCCGACTCTGGTCATCTTTAAAGATGGTAAGATTGTGAACCAGAAAATCGGAGCTGTTTCACTTGCCGTGCTTGAATCATTCGTCGCCCAGTATCTTTGATCTACAGAAACCAAGATAATGAACGGAGCCGGACGTGAGTCCGGTTCTTTCTTAAAGGTGGAACATTATGGAAACCGAGGAAAAGATAGCACATCTGCAATCACTTCTTTTGTTGATGAAACGTGAAAAAGATAGGGAAGAATTGCTTGAATTTCCTTGGGTAGGTAATTTGGGAACCTGGTTTTGGAATGTTCCGGCAGATATTGTGGTTTGTAACGATCAGAAGATAAAGAACCTTGGATATGTTGATGAGGAAATCCCCCAACAACTCGGATACTCCTTCTTTACTGAAAAACTCCATCCCGATGATTATGAACCTGTTATGGAGAGCATGCGCAAGCATTTGAGTGGCAAAGAGCAGGTGTATGAAACAGAGTACAGAATCAAAACAAAAGACGGCCAATGGCGTTGGTACTATGATCGTGGGAAAATTGTCGAACGCGATGAACAGGGCAAACCGATTCATCTTGCTGGAATCGTCTTCGATATAACTCGCCAAAAAGAACTCGAACAAAGAGTTGAAGAACAAAATAAAATCTTGAAGGACCTGGCGGACAAAGATCCTTTGACCGGATTGCTTAACCGACGGGCTTTATTTCGTATCATGGAAGAGAACGCTTCGATGAGTTCGTTTGTGCTCTTGATTGATTTGGATTTTTTCAAGTCAATCAATGACCGGTTCGGGCATCTGGTCGGTGATCAGGTCCTCCAACAAGCATCTTCGATCATTTCAATGAATGTGAGGGAAACTGATATCGTGGGCCGTTATGGTGGAGAAGAATTCTTGGTGTTCCTTACTGATATCAGTGATGTGAAAATGACTGAGATTGCCGAGCGTATCAGAAAAGCTTTTGAAGATAAGCAGATGATCAATGATATCAAGGTTACGGTAAGCGGTGGTATCGTGGCATGCTCGAATAGACACATAGATATTGTCATCGACGAAGCTGACCGGTTGCTGTACAAAGCAAAGCGGGAAGGTCGGAATCGCATCTATGGTCCATATGTTCAAGGCTGATGTTTATCAGGGCAGTTTGGTAGTCCGAAACTAGCCTTTCCTGTCGGTACCACATACCATTCAATGTTTGAATTACTGTCGCAAACTAATTCGTCTCGGCACAGCGAGCGTGTCGCTGTTGAGTATGTGCTGTCGATTCCATGTTCCGGTGCGATTGGGGAGGGGAGCCACTGGCCGCTTTGTTCAAGCAACAATGCTCGCTCATACACTTTTTTCGTACCAAATCCAGCGTAATTCACATCACTTTCACTGGTCCTGTTACTATACAGGACAGCGTCTATGATGGTAGTTCCACTTGTCCTTGAGAGGGTTAACACACCGTTATTCGAGCCTAGACCTGTCGTTCCTCCATAAAACATCAACGGTTGTTCTTGATCTGTCTTTTCACCGTAATACACAACAATCCTGTCGTTTCTTTCGACTGCTAAGGAAGGGAATATGAACTCGCTGTCGAATGATGGACCAATCCCGTCACAGAGGGCAGCTCCCGCAATGTTACCGTCACTTAGGATGAGGATTTCAATCCTGTCAGGGTGATTTGCATTTCCTTTGGTTGAGAATTCATTGATGACCATCTCGGGCATGTCAGGATTGCATGCCCAAAACATGGTGGTGAACCTAAGGCTATTACCAGCGACGTCTCTCACTCTTGCTGACAGCTGATGCTGTGTTCCAGGTAGTAAGTCGCGATCAAATTGGATGGTGATACTGTTCGCGTCTTGATTGACGGCAATCACGTTTAGTTGTCCGATTGAAATATCGCTTATCTCACAATAGACAGGTTCGTCGAATATACATGTCAGCACATCGTAGTCAATGGCTTCTGCTCCGAGAAATATCGGTATCTTGCAATCTTTTCCAGTGAGTACGTTATATAATTGAGTCGGCATATCATTCTGGCATCCCGTAAAGACAAGGCAACATATACATACGATAATCTTCCAAACCATCATGAGCTCCTGAAAGATTGACCACAATCATCGAAGATTCGATTGAAAACAATCCTTCGATTATTTACACTGAAGGCGCATAGGAGCCGCATGATGGGAAAATTATGGGATAAAGGGTTCGCGATAGATACGTTGATTGAATCATTTACTGTCGGAAACGATTTTCAACTGGATCAACACCTTGTTCTTGCAGATTGCATGGCATCCATTGCTCATGCCAGGACTTTGCATAAGGCTCGGATCATTAGTGACGAGGATAAAAATACTCTTGAGCAAGCCTTTAAAGAAATCATCTCTTTAACTAAAGACAATCAATTTGTCATAACACTCCAAGATGAAGACTGCCATACGGCAATCGAAACATACATCACGAGAACCAAAGGAGAAGTTGGGAAAAGGATCCATACCGGGCGCTCTAGAAACGATCAGGTCCAAACCGCGTTGCGCCTTTGGATGCGTGAATTTGTACTGAAGACAGCTTTGAACACCCTTGATCTTTCCGATACGTTGCTCGATTTTGCCTCGAAGCACCAATGGGTACCGATGCCCGGAAGAACCCATATGCAACTTGCGATGCCTTCGTCGGTGGGGCTGTGGGCTTCTTCATTCGCCGAACAACTCATCGATGAAGCAAGGCATCTAGGTTCATTGTTTGAAATACTCGACCAAAGTCCGTTGGGTTCTGCAGCCAGTTATGGTACTTCACTACCACTTGATAGGGAATTTTCAGCTATCCAGATGGGATTTTCAAAAGTGCAGAACAATGTGTTATATGCAAACAACAGCAGGGGGAAGTTCGAAGCAATGCTCCTCGATGCTTGTGATTATATCTGTCTTACTCTGAGCAAGATCGCCCAAGACTTATTGTTGTTTACATTACCCGAATTCGGTTACTTTACCTTGCCGAAAGAACTCTGTACCGGTAGCAGCATTATGCCTCAAAAGCAAAATCCCGATGGATTGGAATTAGTACGTAGTCGTAGCGCTGTGGTTACCTCATGTTCTGAACGGGTCAAGGCGATAATCAGGAGTTTGCCATCCGGTTATAACCGGGACTTCCAAGATACCAAAGATCCATTGATTACCGGTTGTCGTACGACAATCCACATGGTTGCCATAATGGATCTGACTTTCTCGCGCCTTGAGGTGCATTCAGATCGGCTCGAACAAGGGTGCCGTAACGAGCTGTATGCTACGGATGAAGTGTTTCGACTGATTTCAAACCAAGTTCCTTTCAGAGAGGCCTATCGCCAAGTTGCCCGACAGCTCGAGCAAGTACAACATTATGATGCCATCGACATGATCAAGAACAGAACGAGTGCGGGAACAACAGGGAATCTTGGGCTTGAAAACACAAAATCAATAGGTAAAGAACTCTCTTCTGCTCTGAGTGACCGGCTTGAGTCATGTAAAAAGGCATACCGACATCTTTGTGGCATGCCCATGGAATTAGTGTCGATCTGATGCTAGAAGCTCCACAATATACCGGCTGTGGTGGTTGCTAATCCGAAGAGGGTCAGGTAGGGAGAGAAGTAGACTCCTGAAGCACTGCTGTCTCCGATGAAATCACCAAACGCACCATAGAGCATTATCGGGACGTTGAGGTTCACGAATAGGGCATAATCTCTGTAAGGTATCCAATATTCACCTTTGATGCACGGTCCAAGAACGCCTATGATGCCGGTCTCGAAATCGGTAAAGCCCAGGGTGCTCGCTCCGATTTTCAGATAGAAATCTTCACTTAGGCTAATCGGAAATGTCGCATCGGCCGTTACGGAAAAAAGAGCTGGGAATGCAGTTGAATCGACATTTCCTGTCAATAATGATAGATACGTCCACCCGATTGGATAGTTGACTCCCGCATTGAGTGAAATTGGACCTATATTGATATCCGCAACCACTCCTGTCGCCAAGAATCCCAACTGCACTCCTAAGGCGATATCGTTATCACTCCTGGCAAAAATCGGAGCGGAAGGTACAATCATCACTAACACGACAATTATGATAATAAAGCGTTTTCGCATAAGGAATATCCTCCATCATATGTTCATCGAATATTCAAGAGCATAAAGAATATAACATTTCAATCACATTTGAGTAACACTGTTTTTCTAGATTTAAAGAAAAATGACCCACATACGTTTGCAGCTGCTTTAAGGTACCATATAGTATGTTCGAGAGCATTGCACCTTTGAGTCCTATTGTGCTAGACTCGGGCCATGAGCATCGTGAAGCCTCACAAACTGGGGATAATCGCTGGCCCCGGTTCCGAATATTTTACCGGCAAGGTAGTGAAACACTTGAGAAAGTTGTACCTTGACCGGTATCAAAAACTATCCGCTGCATTGGTGAAACGGCACGACATGACCCCGGAGGCCTTGCTTGATGTCGTGACACTCAATGACGATTTGATCAGCAAAAAGATTCCCAGGGGACGACGACCAAAAGTCTATACATGTCCCGACTTTGAGATTCCGGTGAAGTACACAAGATTCGCAAACGGTGAAGTAAAGGCTGAAATCTTGCAAGCCGTACGAGGATTGCGCCTTTTCATCATCTATGATCTTGCGAATCAATATCCGGTTACGGTCGCGGGAAGCGACGAACCGATCAAATTATCAATCAACGATCATCTTATGTTTCTCTTCACCGCAGTCGAAGCCATTAGAATTGCCGGTGCCGAAGGAATTACTCTGGTATTACCGACATATCCTTATGCCCGCCAGCATAAGAAGAGCGGCCGTGAAGCATTGACTGCCGCTTTCTTCGGAAGGATGTGTGAGAATTGCGGGGTAGAACGAATCATCACGCTCGACCTGCACTCGCGAGAAATCGAGAACTGCTTTAGAACCACGCATCTGGAAAACCTGCATTCAAGCTACCAAACATTGATTCAACTCCACAAGTTGATAGATTTCAATGATCCTGATCTCGTGGTTGTCAGCCCCGATACCGGAGCGGTCCAGCGGAACAAATTTTATGCGGAAGCACTGCATCGTCCGTTGGCAATGTTGTATAAGGAACGCGACTATTCGATTGTCAGTAAAGATGCGCGAAATTCAAATATTAAGAGTATCAGTTTACTCGGTGACGTGCGTGACAAGATTATTCTCATGGCCGATGACATGATCGGAACCGGCGGAACATTGTTGTTGGCAATGCGTGAACTGAGAAATCTTGGTGCGAAGAAGATCATTTGCATGGTAAGCCTACCGTTCTTTAATGGAAATGCAAAAGAAGAATTTGACAAAGCTTATAAAGACGGGGTGTTTTATCGGATCATCGGGACAAACGGGGTCTACCATGACAGAAGTATGACCGATAAGGAATGGTTCATCCAAGCTGATGTAACTGAATTGTTTGCAAGGGTAATCAGTCGTCTGCACCATGGGCGTGCATTAAGTCCGTTGTTGGATAACCGTATGTTCATCCATAGGTTAATCGACAATAGCCAAGCAAATCCGCAAGCTCCCCTGCCGGGGAGCAAGGTAGCCTATCCGGACCGGGATTGACGGTCCAGGGCTTTTCTCCTCGGCTGGCCGCTAGGCCCGGACATCGCAAAGCTTGAGCTTTGTGTAATCTCGTCCATACACATAGGAGCATACCATCATGCAGATGTCTGAAAGAATATCAGGATTCCAAGCTTCACCTATAAGAAGACTTGTACCATATGCCAACGAAGCCAAACGTAAGAACATTAAGGTGTATCATCTGAATATCGGACAGCCAGATATTCAGACCCCTTTGCAAGTATTGGAGGCGATACGCAACTATTCGAAAAAAATAATCGCTTACGGCCAGAGCGAAGGTGAACTAGAGTTGCGCCAAGGCCTCCAGACTTACTATCGGTCGTTCGGTGTGGAAATAGCTCTTGATGATATCATGATCACCACAGGCGGAAGCGAAGCCATATTATTTTCTCTGATGACCTTGTGTGACCCTGGTGACGAAGTAATCATCCCCGAACCATTTTATACTAACGTGGGGTCATTTGCACGGAGCGCTATGGTGAATCTGGTTCCGGTTACTTCCACCATGGAAAGTGGTTTTGCGTTACCTCCGATCGAATCGTTCGAAGCCAAGATCACAGAGCGTACGCGGGCAATCCTGCTCTGCAGTCCCAACAACCCTACCGGTTATATTTTCTCAGGCGATGAATTTGCTTTGATTCTGGATTTAGCCAAGCGTCGCGATATCTTCATCATAGTCGATGAAGTGTATCGTGAGTTTTGTTACGATCATCATATGTTTACCAGTGTTTTGAAGTATCCAGAGTATGCCGAACGGGTGATTGTCGTGGATAGTTTCTCAAAACGTTACAGCATGTGCGGATCGAGAATTGGAGCATTGGTTTCAAGAAACCATAATGTTCTTGAAGGTGCGATGAAACTAGCCCAAGCGCGCCTTTGCCCGCCTGATATCGAACAGGTCGCCGCGATAGCAGCGTTACAAACACCGATCGATTATCTGCAGGAAGTACAGAAAGAATATCAGAAACGGCGTGATTTTATCGTCAATGGATTGCGTTCGATCGAAGGGGTAAAGTGTACGATTCCTAACGGTGCATTTTATCTCGTAGCGAAATTACCTGTCGACGATGCAGAGAATTTTGCGATTTACTTGCTCCGCGATTTTAATTTGAACGGGGAGACAGTGATGGTAGCCCCTGCCGAAGGATTTTATGTGACATCAGGCTTGGGCAAACAGGAGATTCGCATCGCCTATGTCCTCAACACCAAGGACCTTGAGCGTTCGCTCGTATGTCTCGAAGCTGCTTTAAAAAGTTATCCGGGAAGGACTATTTAAGACTAAAGGGTGTTTGGGGATTGTCGTTAGAATTGCCATGGAGTATGATAACCAACGAGAGATTTTTTATCTCCTTCACTATATAATTTTGAATTAAGGCATCTAGTCTACGAGGGGTTGTAATGACTGATGGTCTGTTTCGATTTTTAAGAAGATTATTTTTAGCGGTTGTCGACATAATCGTCTGTTTTATGTGTGCTTTGATAGCTGCATATACGGTAAATGGCAATCTTGGTGTGGTATGGACCAATATCATTCCGATCGGATTGATCATTGCGATCCAGCTGGTGTCGCTCATGCTGTTTAAAGTGTATCGGATCCGGCTTGTCGACAGTTCTCTCGATCTGTTTGTCCGGGGTGTCGGAGCGTTGGGTGCCGCAGGTATTCTGATTTTGATCGGTGTATTGATCGGGACCAAGGATTTCCCCTATGCCTTCAGACTGGTAGCACCATACTGGGCGTATTCTTCATTCTTTTTGCTAGGATACAGAATTTTATACAGAGTATTGAACTCCTATCATTTCAAGGGATCTGACGGGAATCCGGTAGCGGTCGTCTACGGTGCCGGTGAAATCGGTCTGCAATTGGCGAGGATGAACTTCAAGCACAAGCTTGATTTCTCGATTGCCGCATTCATCGACGACAGCCCTAATAAGGTTCATACGATGGTGCAGGGTCTTCCGGTCTTGGGAACTCATTCACATCTTTATGATGCTTTGCAACAAACTCATGCCGATACGCTGATCATAGCAATTACCGACCTCACAAGTGAACGGATGAAGGAAACCCTTGACATTGCCAATCGTGCGGGAGTGGATGTAAAGATCGTACCGTCGATGTTTGAAATGGAATCCGGGCGTAAGGGTGTCGCCGATTTACGGTCAATTAATTATAATGACCTGTTGGGGCGAACCCCTATCACGATTGATCGCCAGCCGATCAGAAGCATGATTGAAGGTAAAATCGTACTGGTCACCGGTGCCGGAGGTTCGATCGGGAGCGAAATCTGTAAACAAATTCTCTCCTACGGTCCCGATCAGTTGTTATTGCTCGATGTAGATGAGACCGACTTACACGAAGTCTCGCTTCGATTGCATTCATATCAACGCGAATTCTCAAAGCACATCGTTCCGATTGTCTGCGATGTGCGCGATGCTGCTAAGATCGAAAGGATATTTAGCACGTATAGTCCTGAAATTGTTTTCCATGCAGCTGCCTACAAACATGTTCCTATGATGGAGTACTACCCTGAAGAGGCCATATGGACCAATATCATGGGGACATATACCGTTTTTTCTACTGCGGTTAGGCATCATGCGAAACGGTGTATCCTGATATCTACCGACAAAGCCGTGAATCCGACCAATGTCATGGGAGCCACGAAACGGGTTGCTGAAATGGTAGCTAGCATGCTCACGACCGAAGAAACTGAAATCGTATGCGTCCGGTTTGGAAACGTACTCGGCAGTCGCGGTTCCATGTTGCCCTTATTTTTGGAACAGATCAGAGAAGGGCTTCCGATAACCGTGACCGACAAACGTATCATCAGGTATTTCATGACAATTCCGGAGGCGGTCAGCCTAGTATTTTTGGCAGGAGCGATGGCCAACGGCGGTGAGGTCATGGTCCTCGATATGGGCGAACAGATAAATATCTATGAATTTGCCAAACGGCTGGTCAAATATTTTGGAGACGGACGGAGCGAGGTCGTGATAACCGGGTTGCGCCCGGGCGAGAAGCTCTATGAAGAGAAGCTGAGCGACAAGGATACCAGTATTCCGACAAACAATCCAAAAGTTTTCAAGGCAAAGGTTAATGGGACACTTAACCCGGCGGTCTTTAGCAAATTGATGACTACCATACGTGAGACCCAACCCGATACATTAGTTAAGATTCTACAGGAACTTGTGCCCGAATTCACCTATCAGGGACCGGCCGTAGTATAGGAATTAGTGCCAATGCGTTGTTATTGCATCTATTGTAAGACCGGTTCGGAAAGAAAATTGGTAAAATTATTATCAAAAATTCTCTCAGTTATTTATGAATCTGAACCGATTTTAATGTTTCCGGTTCGTTTGATTCACCAAAAACGCAAAGGATCGTGGGATACTGTCGAACAGCCGTTGCTTCCAGGGTATCTGTTCCTTTACCTCGAGGACTCTGAGGTCATTGCTCCCTATTTGGTAAAGCAAGAACGAGATGTTTTCAAGATCCTTCGTTACACAGACGGAAGCATGCAATTACGTGGTGGTGATGAAGAATATGCCCTATGGGTTTTCCAACATAAGGGGAGGCTGAAACCGAGTAAGGTGGTACTGAAAGAAGGTCTCATCATAAAAGTGCTTGAAGGGCCTTTGGCGGATATGAAGGGTCGTGTCGTCAAGTTGGACAAACATCATAAACGTGCAGTGGTGGCATTCATGTTTGCCGGCGCGGAACGTACGATGAACTTGAGCGTAGAGGTACTGACACCGGAAGAAGCGCTCATGCAATAGGATGATCTTCGGGTCAATGATGCAAAGTCTTCAGATAATTGACAATTTCATTTTTTGCCAGTGTTAGGTGGGTTTTGCACCGTTCCCTGGCTTTTTCCAAGTTTTTATTACATATCGCCTCGATTAGCTCGATATGTTCATCAATAGACTCAATAAATCGTTTTTCACTCTTCAATGAGATGACCCGGAAAGGATTAATCAGCAACGCTACCCTATGGAGCGTTTCGTACACTACGTCATTGCCGGAAGCTTTTATGAGGAATTCATGGAATTGTGTATCGATTTCTACGTAAGTATCAAGCATCGCATAGGTGCTGCAAGCTATGAATTGATCTCTGAAATCACATAGCATCCTTTTCATCTCTTCATCTAGATGCTCAATCGTTTTTTCTACTGCATAGCCTTCGACAAGTAAACGTAATTCATAGATGTCAAGTATTTGTTTTTCAGTAAGCTTCCTTACTTTAACGAATTTGTTGGGGATGCTTTCCAGTAGTCCTTCCCCGATCAATTCATTGATCGCACTTCTCACAGGCGAACGGCTGACATTAAGATCTTTTGCAATCTGGACTTCATTGATCCTATCACCCGGTTTGAGTTGCTCAGATAGTATATTGTCCCTGATAATCTGATAGACTTGATCCTTAATCGTTAAAATTACTTTTTGATTCGTTCTTAATGGCATGCTAGTACGTTATCCGAATCGACATAACTTTTCAATATTTCTCGAATAATTATAGATTAGTCATGTAGCGGACCGATGCTCCTTTTTCAGAGATTCATTGAAAAAATTCTTGACAACCGTTTTTTCTCAGCATAATGTATACATTGTACATTATACGTCGAAGGATGCTATGAAAACAACACTAGATTTACCGTATGACAAACAAAAAATTCGGATTGAAATCGACAATCATCGCTTGGCGGGCATACTGGTCCCTCCACCTGCGTCACATCGAAATCGCAATAAGAAAAGTGGTCAAGAATTAGTGAAAGATGCCTTGGCTCATCCCATTGGCAGTGTCCGACTTCGTGAACTGGCACGTGATAAACATCGCATAACCATTATCACCAGTGATCATACGCGTGCGGTTCCAAGTGCAATCACGCTTCCTTTGTTATTGGAAGAAATCAGGAGTGGAAATGCCGATGCCGATATTACCATCATCGTTGCAACCGGATTGCACCGTGGAATGACGAAAGAAGAGATGAATACAAAATTCGGTCCCGAATTGGTTTCTCGAGAGCGAATCGTAAATCATGATGCATTTGATCCGAATGGGTTCATCGATCTTGGGATTCTCCCTTCTGGAAGTAAATGTGAGATCAATACATTAGCGATCGAAGCAGATTTGTTGGTTGCTGAAGGATTTATCGAACCGCATTTCTTCGCTGGCTTCTCAGGTGGTCGAAAGAGCGTATTGCCGGGCATTGCCAGCCAAGACTGTGTAAATATTAACCACAGTGCCAAGGCAATTGCAAATCTGAAAGCAAGTACGGGAATTTTGGATGAAAATCCGATCCACGAGGATATGATTACCGCTGCACGCATGGCCAAACTTGCATTCATTCTCAATGTATTGCTCGATGAACATAAAAACATCTCGGCAGCTGTCGCCGGAGAAGTAGATCAAGCACATCGGTTGGGATGCTCGTGGCTTCAAGATGCTATCGGCATCGACGCGATTAATTCTGATATCGTTATCACGACCAATGGAGGATATCCATTGGATCAGAACCTTTACCAATGTCCAAAAGGACTGGCTACTGCGTTGGCTACTGCCAACGAGCAGGCTGTTATCATCTTGGTTGCTGCTTGCAGAGATGGCTTGGGTGGCGAGAATTTTGCTACTATGATGCGTTCGGGTTCTCCAGACCAGTTGATGGAAAGGATTCTTGCGACACCCCCTGAAAAGACAGTTTCAGAGCAATGGTGCGTACAGCGTTTTGCCGAAGCCCTCCAACGTTATCCTATCATATTAGTTTCTACCATTGATGCTGAAACGGTGAAAGCGATGGGGTTTATACATGCAGATACTGTTGAAGAGGCATTGGAACACGCTTATCGGCTTAAAGGTGAATCAGCGAAAGTAACGGTAATACCGGATGGTGTTTCGGTCATTGTAAGGAGTATGTAGATGGTCAAGGCAATCAAATTACACGATAGCGATAACGTCGCGAGTGTATTCGATTCGGTTTCTGCGGGTGCGACAGTGCAGGTAATCGATAAAAAGGGTGCTTCGTATGAATTAAAAGTGCACCAAGACATTCCCTATGGTCACAAAGTTGCGATTGCGGAAGTTGCCGTGGGGGAACAAGTGAACAAATATGGTGAGGAAATCGGGATCGCATCAGTTCCTATCCATGTGGGTGAACATGTCCACGTTCACAATATAGAGAGTATCAGGGGCAGGGGTGACTGGGATGAATCACAGTCTGAGAAAGTGAAGGCGGGAATCCGCAAAGAGGCAAAGTGATGGTAAAAAAACAACCTGCTTTTTTCGGGTATATGCGTAATGATGGTTCGGTCGGAGTTCGTAACTATGTAGCAATATTGCCATCGGTAGTGTGTGTGAATGAGGTTGTTGAGGCTATCGTTGCGAATACGGTCATGACCCAGGGAATTATCCATCACCAAGGGTGTTGCCAGACTCCTCCGGATTTGGAACGGGTGACCGAATGTCTGATTAAGATCGGCCAAAACCCAAACGTAGGGGCGATTTTGATCGTAAGTCTTGGATGTGAAGGAGTGGATACCGATAGGTTGGAATTGACGCTTCGTGAAACCGGCAAACCAGTCGAACGTATCAATGTTCAGGAATTGGGGGGAACCAGTGCTGCGATTCAAGCCGGACTCGATAAGGCACAACGTCTCATCCGCTTGATCGCCGGCCAGCAACGGGTCGAAGTAGATATGTCTCATTTTACCATGGGAATTAAATGTGGTGCTTCTGATACTACTTCAGGAATCGCTTCAAACCCGGTAATCGGCTATGTGGCGGACAAGGTCGTGGATCTCGGAGGTACGGTCATTTTTGGAGAGACTACCGAATTCATAGGAGCTGAACACATTTTGCAACGAAGGGCAAAAAATGCCGCAGTTGCTTCAGATATCAAAAGGATTGTCATCGAAATGGAAAATAGGGCGAAAGCAATCGGTGTCGATATGCGTAAAGGGCAACCTACTCCGGGTAATATTAAGGGCGGGCTCAGCACGATCGAAGAAAAATCGCTCGGGGCAATCGTCAAATCAGGAACAAAGACCATTCAGGGGGTCATCGATTACACAGAGGTTCCAAAGGGCAAGGGGCTGTGGATAAAAGATTCTCCCGGCAGGGAAATCGAATTGATGTCCGGCATGGCAGTCGGTGGTGCCCAAGTAATTCTCTTTTCAACGGGAAGAGGAGCTCCTCAAGGTTTTCCGGTTGTCCCAGTGATAAAGATTTGTGGGAATCCTCTTACTTACGAACGCATGATTCACGATATGGACGTGAACGCAGGCTTGATCACTACCGGAGAGCGTTCACTTGAAGAAATCGGAGAGGAAACTTTTGAAATGATGCTTCGGGTTGCCAACGGTGAAGTGACCAAAGGTGAAGCGATCAAATATTCCAAATCAATGGATTTTTATATGCTCGGTCCGGTGATTTGACCGAAGCAGGAACATAATTAGGGGCGTTGTTACAGCAGAGGAGGTTAATCGATGGGTGATGTAAGCGTAGTCCGAGTAGTAATCGGACTGGCTGTGGCAATCGGAATGATATTCTGGTTTGTCACAAAGACAAAAATTCACGTCTTTCTTGCCATGATCATGGGATCGGTATTTGCTGGGTTAATAGCGGGCTTGGCACCGAGCGCAGTGATGACGGCAATTAAGAATGGATTTGGGGGGACCTTGGGAAGCATTGGTATCATCATCGGCTTCGGTGTGATGATGGGAGCAATCTTCGAAAAAAGCGGAGCTGCCAAGAGAATGGCAATCACATTCATCAAACTGCTAGGAAAAGGCCGTGAAGAGATAGCTATGGCAATTACAGGATTCATCGTATCGATTCCTGTATTCTGCGACTCTGCATTCGTAATTCTCTCACCGCTTTCCAAATCCTTGTCACGGAATACCGGAAAGAGTGTCGTAACGATCAGTTGTGCTCTTGGCGCGGCTTTGTTGGTCACTCACTCCTTGGTTCCTCCGACACCCGGTCCTCTGGCGGTCGTTGAATACTTCAAACTCGATCTTGGGAAGTTTATCCTCATGAGTTTGCTTGCGTCGGTTCCGATAACCGTAGCCGGAGTATTGTATGCCAAATGGGTAGGATCCAAGAAAGTTTTCAAGTTGGTTGATCCCAATAATTCTTCTTTGTTAATCGATCGTCCTTACACGAAAGAAGAGATGTCCTCCACGACAAGTATCTCCACTGAAGGTCTTCCGTCAACATTCATCTCGTTTGCACCGATTATTTTCCCGATCTTGTTGATTTTGTTGAATACGATAACGAATGCGATGGGCCTGACAGGTGCGTTCAAGAATATTGTAAGTATTGTCGGAGATCCGGTTGTCGCAGTAGGAATTGGATTGCTCATCGCTATTTATGGGTTGGCAGGAAAAGTTTCCCGTAAGGAAGTCGTCGCAATGCTTGATGAATCAATCAGACAAGCCGGAGTAATCGTATTTGTTACCGGTGCGGGTGGAGCTCTCGGTCAAGTGTTGAAGGACAGCGGAGCCGGTTCGGCCATAGCGCAAGTTTTGGTCAATGCCAATATTCCTGGAATTCTTTTACCGTTTATCATGGCGTATCTCTTACGGATCGTCAGCGGTTCCGCAACCGTAGGTATGCTGACAGCTGGGTCGCTTACAGCACCGATTCTTCTTTCTATGGCGAATGTTAATCCTTATATCGGTGGATTGGCTTGTTGTATCGGATCAATCGGTATCACCAACCTGCATGATAGTTACTTCTGGGTCGTAAACCGAACTACCGGTCTGACCGATGTGAAAGAAATGTTCTGGAACTGGTTCGGAGCCGTATTGGTTCTTTCGACAGTTGGGTTTGTAGTGTTACTGCTGATGAACTGGATTTTCTAGTCAATCGTTTTAATGATGATGAGGGCTGCCAGGATTATTTTCTTGGCAGCTTGTTTTCTTGTTACAGTGTTGAAGAGCCTAATTTCGCATATAGCTGGATTCGATTCGAGATGTTGAGCTTCCCATAAATATTCTTTACATGTGTCTTTACCGTATTGCTGGATATGAAAAGTTGTTCTCCGATTTCTTTGTTTGTCTTGCCTTCTAGCAGAAGGGCTACTATTTCCATTTCCCTCGGTGAGAGTCCGAGACTGTCCTGCAACAGCGGCACAGAAAGCTTCGGGTCCGGCATCTCATACTGTCTGAAATAGTGTCTATTTATGAAATTATACAAATGGACGACTAAAATCGAAAAATTCACATAAGCTAGTTTGAATGTATGGTTTCTAAAGAAAATGATATCAAGCGGGAGGGTGATCAGTAATGGAAGAAACGAGTAGGCGATGCCCTTCAACAAACTTTTTTGTTCCCATGAAGTAGCTTTTTTAATGAAGAACAGCGATGTTGCCCCGAGGATGACCATCAGCATGCTTCCTGAGAAAAAATGATAGCTGAACGTCATGTTCAAGGCAGTAATCCAGTTTCCGTCACTTTTCCCGATTATGAGAAAAAGGCTAAGAAATAGGAATGTGGCCATGATTGCGTAGATGATGATCTGGCCGATTCGTCGTTGTGCCGCTGTCGCCGGAAGCAGGGTGATGAGATATCGGCTGAACATCATGAGCAACACGGTGGTGAGCAAAATCGATAGAATCGTAATCCACAGGGTAAAAATATTGTAAACAGTTGCTTGAAGCACCTCTTTTGGGTATACCCTGTTTATATATGTTACAAGCATGGTCAGGCACATTTGAAGACACAAAGGTACCAGAACGGAAAGAAATCTGCGTGAGAAGTCATCCCTCGATCTGATGTGAAGCAAGACGCAAAGACAAGTGATCGAAAAGACCAGGCTTGTGGTGATGAACATCAATATGTCACCGATAATGAACATCGTTTGCCATCCTCAAAGTCGCTGCAGTTCACTTGTGAGTGTACCATAACTAAGATAATGGCACAAATCCTATACAACAAGATTACATTTCATTACCCGTTAGAACCTGTATGTACATGTCGCGCTCACCGAATCATTTGCATCCCATCGTTCATAGATGCTATCGATCAAAGCTGTTTTCTTGAAATCTCCGTAAAAAGTCGCTTTAATATTGAATTCGATATTGTCATCGACATGCCATGTTCCTGAAGCGAAGGCCGCATAACCGCTCGATTCGATATTCCATATCAAACCGATTTGTGTCGCTAACCGCTCAGACATCCATCTGCCATCTACCGCGACAAGAAGGTTATTTACGTACGCTTTATCACCATAGGCTTGGAGCGTATCCACATCAAACACGTCGGTTGCATCAAAGTCAAACACATATTGGCCATTGAGTTGTATTGTCGAAACTAGGTTTGATCCAGGTATTTGGTAGTCGCATCCTATCTGATACACTGCCTTGTTATTATATGCTTGAGGGTCCACCCCCTTATAATCTTCACTGATCCACATGCCAACCTCGGTCATGAATGTCAGAGGACCTGCTGCCAATGTACTTTCGATACCGAGAAGAGCCCCTCTGGTATAATCGAGTGAGATCGAAGTAACGGCAAACGTAGAATAATCGATCGTGTACCGAAATGCGCTTTGCGGATAAAATCCGTAGTATCCGATGATACCGAGATCGATCCGGGGAGCGTGCCAGCGCAATCGGATTCCTCCCTGGCCATACTCAAGTGTGTGTGTATCGGGAATCGTTGAATAGTCAATCAAGGCCAGCAATGCAGGATCTGCGATCGCCCAACGACCTGTGACGGAGAAAAGGTTCGGTTGGAAAAATGGCTTGTAGACTAATTCGCCGCTGAAATTTCCCTGTGAGATATTGAATGAAAGCATCGGTTCCGGGATTTTCATCTCTAACAAATCAAAACGGATCCCGTTTCGTTGATCCATTGCGTTCAACGGATCAAGAGCATGCATTCCATTGCCGCTGCCCCACTCTTTTTTCATATACCCGAATTCGATATATCCCCAAGAAACATAGCGGGTTATTTTCACCAGATTGAAGACATCACCAAATGTGATCGTATCTGATAGCGCTTTCGGTGTGAACGACATGCCCAATTCCGCTTTTTGTTGCCTTTCTTGCCATAAGAGATCGAACGATGCGTTCGGAACGATAAAGACGGCGTTGGGCTTGGTTCCTGAAAACGGAATCTCGGAATTGACTTGAATTGCAACAGAGCCGGTGAAATCGATATGACTATCTACTGCCGGTTGGTCAAAAAAGATATCTGAAAATCCTTCTTGAGCTGGCAATGGTGTTGAGATTGCCAAGCATAGCAAGCATGTGATGATAACGAAAGTATGTTTGTTCATGCTACAACCTCCCTGTTTCTAAAAATGAAACCGTGAAATAATTCGGATTGATCGGAATATCGATTCGTATCTGCAGTATTTCCAGCAGAGTCCTGTGATTACCCTTGGCATCGGTCATGACCATGTGACGGGCGATATGCGACTGCGAGACATAATCAATCGCGCTGCATTCGAGTGTTTTTAATAACTCATCGGATGATTTGTCATAAAATTCAACCTTGAGAGCCACCAGACGGTCTCGGTCAACCCAAGTGATCGTCTTGCCATAATCAGAACCATCGTTTGGGATTGACTCGATGACAAGACAATGAGCTTGTTGATAGGTTTCTTCTTTGATACATGTGTGGGTTGCTTCATCTACGTCATAGGTGGTGGAGGCCATGTCAGCATAGGTAAAATCAGAACCCATGAATGATCCTGATCGTTCTGATGCCGCAATCCGTTTCACTTTTCCCAATGACGGAAGATAGATCCACTGGTCATCGGCCTTATCATCATACTCGAACGTAAGGAATCGAGTATTCTTGACCGCAGCAGGAGAGAGAAACACAGTGATGCTTTTTTGCTGGCCGTTCTCAGATAATGATAGTGTTTGGAGCGTTCTCACCCGTTGCTCGTCGCGCCCATCGATCAAAGTCATTCGTAATTCCATGGCACTACTGGTATGGCGTTGTGCCTTGGCAAGATCAGCCATGATCGCAGAACCCGTATCATCAGCGAACAGTGTGGATGAACATAGCCAAATCAATACGATAAAGCACCAGCGAAAGCGTCGATTTTTCATTGCATGACCCTCCTTTGGCGATCAGTGGCATGTAGGGCAATCGTTGTTACCGGATACCCTAGGGCTTTTGGTTTCACAAGCTCGATTACAGTCGGTAGCACGGTAAGACTGGCAACTGAGGAACAGACAGTCGAGACAGAGAACAACAGCCCCAACTGTTGGATAGGAACGAAGCGGCTGAAGAGCAAGCCGCAAAATCCTATGGAGATCGATACTGCATTAATGATGACTGCCCTGCCTGTGGTGGTGAAAAGCTGTTGGAGATCACTACCGTTTTCAGTATTCAAGCGTTTGTATCCGTTCATCATGTGGATTGCATAGTCAACCCCGGTACCTATCGCGATCGCTGCCAACAATGAAGTAATGATATCGAGATGGATCGAAGCTGTTGCCATTACGATACAAATTCCTGCCAGCGCACCTATCACCGGTATCAAAGATAACAAACCGGCGATGGGAGAGCGAAACATCACGCTTACGAGCAACCAAACGATGAGCAGAGCCCCTACGACAGAAAATATCTGGCTCTTGGTGACTAAATCCACCAATGCAAGTGATACCGCATCACCGCCGCCGATTTTCATTTTCCATTGCGACTCCAACCGGTCGCTCCAAAATGCTTCGATGGTATCGACAATCCTCCTGAGAGCTTCGGGATCGGTATCATGCACTTGAATTGTCATCAGTGTGGCCCGAGGTTCGATCGCATCATCGATGAACATACTCAGATTTCCCGAATACATCATCAAATATTGGGCGAGCATATCCTTGAGTTCTGCCTCTGAGGTGTAGCCATACTTTTCAGGAATGACAGGTATTTCATTGAAAGCATACCCTTTGTAATTATCCTGGGCAAAGAGTGCTTGGACAAAAGCAGTGACACCCGGCTTTCCGCCAGAAAGATTCAAAGCATTTTCTAGTGAAGAATTGAAATCTTGTCTTGAAATTAATTGTTCTTCAGTAGCATGTTCAGAAGTCAACAATTCTTCGGTAGATGAAACGATAGAGGGATTATCATCTATCGAGAAAAAATCAAATTCAGCTGTCTCAGTTGAATAAGAGGATGGTCGGTACGGGATGCTGTCCCAATTAATCGTTCGATTAATCCGTTCGACATAGGGGATGATTGATTGGATTTTCCCTACGGCAGGATCGTCTTGGATGATCGTTTCGAATTCAGAGATTGTGGTAAGAAACGAAGGAGTCATGATTGATCCGGGCGTGTCAGCTTCTATTGCTACCGCAAGGACTCCGCTTCCTCCCATCTTGTCATTGAATAACTTTGTATCGTTCACCAATTTAGTATTGTCTTTGAAGAATGACAATAAATCAGTTCCGACAGGAATGCGAAATACTGAAACGATCATCGCAAAGATCAATAGTATGAAAAGAGAAAGGATAATTAGCCTATGTTGCTGGTTTACACGGATGAGCAGGTTCCAGTGGTTTGATCGAATTTTTGATGTCCTCTGTGATGATTGAGTGATGCGCATACCGTTACGATAGGTAAGCCGTAGTAAAATCGGTAAGATAATCAAGCTAGTGATTTGCGAAAGCAGTACACCAAAAGCACACAGCAACCCGAATGTCCTGAAAGGTTGCAGAGGGCTGAAAAGTTGAGCGATGAATCCTGCCGCAGTCGTAGCTCCTGCCATGATGATCGGTGTTTTGTTATTTCTGATAATCTTGGAAACAATCCTTCCAATTTCCTCGGGAGGAATAAAAGAAGTATGTTTATTCACTTCTTTTTGGAAATGGCTCATCACGTGGATTGAGTATGCGCTTCCCACGATGACCAGCAGCACCGGGACAAGCATCGTTGCCATCGTGAAGGTAATATCCAGCAACGCGATTGTCCCGACAGTCAAAGCGACAGCGATTACCAAGGTGATCATCGATAGTACAACCGCGGATACATGCCTGAAGGCGATGATGAGGACTATGATGATAATAACGGCGACGATGGGAGCTAACACGATGATATCCGAGACAAGGCTCCGATTAATCTCACTTTTTATCACCGGCAAACCGATTATCGCGATATCGAGACAGTCTTGGTCGGTTGCATCGACGATTGTCCTGATTTCTGCGAGAATTTTTTCGGTAGCGAAAGCGGACAGTCCCGATTGTGGTTGCACAATGATCGATGCCATCGATTCATCGGCCGCTATGAGGTTCGATTGGTAAAATTCTGGCCAATCATCCAGATATTGTTTCATCGATGATAATGATCGGTCACTTTCGGGGTCATAGAGACTCACGATCTGTATTCCCTCGTTGCTGGCGCTGATATGATCTGCATTGGTAATCGAGATGGCTTGCCCGACACCTGCGATACCGCTCACTCTTTCCGTCATCCCATCTATCGTTGCCAGATATTGCGGATGTAAGATTGAACCGAATCGGGTAGACAAGCCAATTACGATTGCATCGGTAGATCCGAAACGCTGTTCAAGCTCTTCGTTGATTTGTACGACAGGAGCCTCTTGGGGCATGAATGCTTCGGTTGAGCTGTCGACGGTGATCGTGCCGACCAGTAATAATGAGATAATCGATGCGATACAAAAAATTACCAATATCATCGCATCGGTAAGTCGCTTTTTCTTCATATGCAGCCCCTTCATGGGTATCCTAGAAGACCGAAGGCTTCCCAGCTATCGTCGTTTCGGGGTATTTCACATCGTATTCGCGGTGTATTACAAGACATCACCCGATAAGGTGACATCTTGATTGAGGTTTAATAGGACGGTAGGCCTTTGTTTTAGCGATGGTATCCGGGAGCCACCATTTCCGATGTGCTAAAGAGTTGATAAGCTTCTCGATCCAATGGATAATCCCAACATCCCATCCTGTGGAAAGGACGGCCGCCGAATCCTGTTTTGAAACGATAAAGCCCGTGCATCGGATGAGAGCTGTCACTATTGGGAGCGGTCCCGAACAAATCATATTCGGAACACCCGCGGTCATTGGCTCGTTTGATGGCCTCCCATTGCAAGGCATACGTGCTCATCGTTTGGCGTCCGTAAGACGCGGAAGCTCCGAATAAATACGTGGCTCTTGAACTCGAGTAGGTAAGGAACATCGCTGATAACGGCTGCCCATCCACTTGGGCGATCAACAAATCAAAATCGGTTCCGCTGTTTGTATGCTTCCCTATCGCGGTTTGGAACATCGCTTTGAAATACTCTTTTCGATGGAGATGAATGGTATTCCGCATGCAAGTTTGGCGGTACAAGTCGTAAAAGATATCGATATCCTCGGCACTTCCTGTTTTTACCCGGACATGTTTTTTCTTTGCCAATGCGATGTTATAGCGAGTTTTGGGTTTCATCGCACTAAGTAACACATCACTTTTTTTGCTGACCGTAATGAATGATGTGTCGGTTGGCAATATATCGGTCGGTGCTTTCCGGATATTCCAATTTCGGGTACTGAAATTCAAACGCATTTCTTGGGTAGAGGGGGAAGGAGGTCCGGTCCAATCGCCATTTTCAGTATGTGAACCTTCATCTTGTGCCCATGGGGATTCCCACGGAAGATCGTAACGAAGCATGATACAATCGTTACCGACATACGATAAAAGCGATTCGGATAATTCTTCGATAAATAGACCATAGCGATCTTCGATAGGGTGGATAGCCGGTCCGTACGGGACATACCCTATGCTCTTGCCATTACCGATATCTAGCAGAAGCATCAGCACGTCATCGATGAACCACTGGTCTTTGACAGGTCCGTCATACATGTCCGCCGCTTTGACCTTTATGTCAAACGCCATAGATCTGATACCTTGGTGTTGTTTGACCCTGGACCAGAAGGATGTTTGGTGCAACAAGGGTGTCGTATATAATCCTTGGGTGCTTTTCTTTTCTACCGATATGTCCATCGCCTCCTCCGCGAGCAACAAGACGATAGTGTCCCCGCACGATTTTCGGGACATTCGGATACCTTGAAGCTGTTGCGTGTAAAGTCAGTATAGCAGGAGTATTCACGAGAGTCGAGCTAGTTTGGTATACTACCGCTTGTTGAGGAAAAAATATGAACCGATGCACTGTGTATCAACACGATACCGATATTGTGGATTTTGAACATGTTGTCACTATGATGGTCGAACAGTTGCGATTCATTGGGTATGATTATGATCGCAAATTCGTAATTAATGTGATCGATAATGCGATGAAACCAGAAAGTCGCTCGGTTTTGTTCGTTCTCTATGACGAAGAACAACATGCGATAGCATTTTCTTATGGAAATATCTGCAGTGGCCTTGAATGTGGCGGAGATTACCTTTGGGTGAATGAACTGTTTGTTGATTCGATGTACCGACGTCACCATGTGGCTACCGAGTTACTACATTATGTAGAACAATGGGCTAAAGACAACACATGTGGTTATGTGGCAATGGTTACCCATCCTCGCAACGAACGAGCTCAAAAATTTTATGGGGCGAATGAGTATGAACTGGAGCCATTGATATGGGTTGATAAATATCTGTGAATCAGTAATGACTTGACGATAGTATGTCCAGCACGATGGATTCGAACTCGATGTTGGCTTTTTTTGCGCTATGATAGAATCCGTAAAAACTTGGATTACCGTTTATCTCCAACACCCATGGCTTTTGCCAGGTGTCCACCCGTACATCGACTCGGGCGTAACCGGACAGCCCAAATAATGCCCAGCATCGTTTTGCGATTGCGCGTATCGATTCGAGAAGCTCGGTTTCCTCATCAGGAAAGTCATAACGGGCAATAATGTGTTCGAATCCGTACGAAGATTCGTTCCATTTCGCATCATAGGTGATGATTTTCGGCAGGTGCCGCTCTTCGTACCCCTCAAAGACCCATTCGTATGGATCCATTACCGATACGCATCCCTCTTTTTCATACATGCAGACCGTGAATTCCCTTCCTTCGATGAATCTCTCTGCAAACCACCGTACGGAGGTTTCCTGTTCTCTTTTGCCAATCGCTTCGAGTGCTTCGGTTAATGCAGAGACGGTGAGCAATGAGTTGTCGCTGACTCCTACGGAAGCGTCATCGCTAGTGGGTTTCAGAATGAACGAGACCTTATCGTTCCAATCAATTTCGCCATGCAAGCGTCCTGAAGAAATCCATTGCGCCGTAGCAATTCCGTGGTTAAGCAACATATGTTTCGTCATTACCTTGTCGGTGGTCGCATGAAGAGCTTCGAGAGAACAACCGGTATGACGGAGGTGGGCATGGTGTAAGATTCCGGGAATGAGATATGCCAGATATTCTTCTTCGGGAGCAGAATCAACAAGATTGAAAATTATCGGACGTTCTGTCACCGCCATGGTAGCGAATGTGTCAATCGCTGAGAATGAAAATGGCCGTAGTCCTACGTTATAACCCTTGTCAGTGAGGATTTCTGCAATCCATTGGGCTTGATGGATGCTATCCAGCACATCCTCGGTGCCTTCCTGGCTGACGTTATTGTAAAGGATGATAATGTCTCTCGTACTGTCCATGTTCACCAATTGTTCGATTATGGAATATCCGTGTCAAGCTGATAGTATTATTAACGAGTGATAAAACCGAATTCTTTTCCTATTGAACAAAAACGTATCCAGTCAGTACGACTGGATACGAAGATGGTTTGGACTCGGTAGGGTGGAAGAAGTCCGAAGAATATTATGGTACCAAAACAGCTTTCACAATACTTTCATTGTTCAATGCTGCGAAGGCATCCAGAATTTCAGTAAGTGAAAAGGTTTTCTTGATGAATGGCTTCACATTCAATTTCCCTGAGGCAATAAGATTCATCACATATCTGTTCTGGGCCACAGTGGAAGCATGTGCTCCGAATACAGAGACTTCTTTGTAATGGATGATGTTGCTATCTAAAAAGCCTTTGGATTCTTTAGGAAGACCTCCGAACAGACTCACGCGACCACGTTTGGCAATGATGTTCAAGGCATCTGACTGGGCGCTTCCTACCGAACAAGCTGTGATGGCAACATCCACCCCGCGATTGACGGTATGGGTCATTATAGTACTGTACAGGTCTTCCTTGAGTGAATTGATCGTTACTAATTGGGGAAGCAATTCTTTGGCCTTTGAGATCCGCTCATCGTTTACTTCGATCATGAATACTTTGTCAGCACCCTGATGATACGCTAGTTGCGCATGCATCGTTCCGATAAATCCAGAGCCGAATATTGCCACGTTGTCGCCTTTTGATATATGAAGATAATTCTGTGCATTCACGATACAAGCTATCGGTTCAGTTAATACAGCTTCTTTTGGATCTAAATGATCGGGGACTTTTGTAACATGATCTTGGGCAAACGCTTCTTCAGGAATGTGTATGTACTCGGCAAACGTCCCATCAAAATCAAATCCCACGGTTTTAAGATTGTCGCAAAGATTGGTATTTCCCTTTTTACATGAGGGACACTGACCGCATCCGATAGCCGGAGCGATTTGTACGCGGTCTCCAACAGCAAAACCTTTGACTTGCCTGCCTACTTCAACAATGGTTCCTACCATTTCGTGCCCGATGATCCGAGGAGGCTTGATTTTTGAAGAGCCAAAGCGATATGTTCTCAAATCAGTACCACATATCGAGGCAGCTTCAATTTTTGCAACCGCGCTTTTCTCAGTCACCTTTGGCATTTCAACCTGTTTGAGCTCTAATTTGCCCTGTTCATTATATATAAAAGCAAGCATGTGTCCCCCTGTAAATGATTACCTCTTCTCTCTAAACGGTACTGCCTGAATATGTTATTGTCAATATAATTCTCACATAATATGTAACAATTCAAACATTTTAAAGAGAATAAATGATACATTATGAGGTAAATATTACACTAGAATTAGCTTTACGCCTCTGTTGACAATCTCATCCTTCATCGATGCGTCCAGTTTATCATTGGTGATGATGATGTCGAAATCTTCGATATTGGCGAAATGGGTCGTACATATTTTGCCAAATTTCGATGCATCAACCAACAAGATACTTGTTTTGCTGGCCTCAATTGCCGTTCGCTTCGTACCCGACTCGTAAGAAAGTGGGGTGGTTACCCCTAGTTGCGGATGGACTCCTCCTGCTGATACGAACACTTTGGAAGCACGGGTATATTTGATAAAATCCGAAGGGTAAGGATTTTCGAACATTTTTGTTTGAGAGTGGAAGTACCCTCCATAGCTGATCAACTTGCAATTTTGACGTTTGCTTAGCTCCACAAGAACATTGAGTGACCAACAGATTGCGGTAAATGAAAACGTGTTGTCGATTTCCCTACATAGATACGTCATGGTGGTTCCGGAATCAATCATTACCGATTCCTCCGGTTCGATCAGCGAAGCGGCTTTTTTTGCGATCGCTATCTTATCATCTTTATTTTTCACTATTTGTTGATTGAACAGGTAGTCGGAATCCTGGAGTCCTGAAAAATCATCCATATGGACCGGATCGTAACTCGGGTTGAATACGGCTCCGCCATGGATAAAACGAATGACACGTTTTGATTCCAGTATTGCCAGATCCCTACGGACAGTCATCTCAGAAACACTGAACTTTTTTGCTAGCTCACCGATTGAACAGGCATTGTTCATCTTTAAAAAATCTGCAAGGTCTTGTATCCGTTTCTCGCGTCTCATCATCTTAAGCACCAAACCTTATTTCATATATACATATATATCCTACATGTTACGAACTTTTATTGCAATTAACGTGTAAAATCGCAGCCGAGCATGTGCTGGGCTGAAACCTTTTTGGAATAACGTGGTAAGTGACACAAAAATGTACTGTATTCCGTTACAATTCTACCATAATATGTGGGAATTAGAAAGAAAATATTTTAGTTATTGAGTGAAATTCCTATATGCGATTTTTTTGGAGTACAATAAATAGAATAAGTAAGTATAATCTTATAAAAAAGATAGTTTAATCCCAATTATCTCTATCATCGGAATGTGAAGAAAGATTGATGCCAATTCTAAAGTAGCAGATAGCAATTGGTATTAGGAACAATCGGTTTTGATGAAGAGTGAACATATCAATAAGACTATTCTTTATAAAAAAAAGATGAAAATCAAAAATTTCGATAGTAGTTGTGACATGATGTAACGAAGTCGTGTGTCGATATTTGATGTATTAATATCACTAATTATGTGAAACTGTTACTATAGTAACAAAATGTATCATCAAAATTTCCCTTTATTTTATTTATTGTTATGATAATAAGTCAAACTATTCCATTTATAATGCTTTTCATAATTATATATGGAATATATATATGGTAAATTCTATACATTTTTACTGATTTTGTAATGTATAGATTTGTTACTCTCAATCCAATGTGTTAAATATCTCAAAAATTTGTTGACAACCCATTCCCCATGGCTGATAATAATCACAGAAGTCACATTTATTGCGACGCGGTTTTGACTCAACTTAAGTAAACCATATAAGGAGGTTGTACACATGAAGTCAAAAGTTTTAATTTCTCTATTGGTTGTGTTGCTGTTGTTCAGTTTCTCAACCATCTCTGCTCAAGCTCAGCAAGAAGCAGCTGCGAAGAAACCGTTGATTGGTTACATTACCAATGGACCTTACGAGTTCTGGACCTATTCTGCTGCGGCAATTCCTACCATGGAAGAGGAGCTTGGAGTCGATGTTGAACTGTTCCTGCCCCCGAACGGTCTTCCTGAGGAACAGAAGAGGTTCATCGAATCTTTGGTAGCACGCGGTGCTGCTGGTATCGGTATCAGTGTTGTTGACCCTGATAACGTAACCGAATTCTTTAACGAAGTTATTGCTTCGGGTATTCCGATGGTTATGTTTGACAGCGATGCGCCAGCTTCAAATCGTTTGGCCTATGTCGGAATGAGTAACTATGCTGCCGGTAGAATGGCAGGCGAGCTTGTGAAAGAAGTGCTTCCCGACGGTGGCGAATGGATGATCAGCGTCGGACGTCTTGATGCGCAAAACGCAATCGAAAGACGCCAAGGTATGATCGATGAGCTCAACGGCGAGCCGTATTCTACAACATATCCTGGTAAGATGACTCCCAATACTCCTAACTTGAAGCTAGGTGGTGGAAAGTGGACCCTTCTTGAGACCCGCACCGACGGTGGTGACCAGTCCAAGACAAAGGCAATTGCTGAAGACGCTATCCTGAAGTATCCGGAAATGGATCTTATCGTAGGTATGTGGAGCTACAGTTCTCCTGCAGTTATCAGTGCTGTTCGTGACGCCGGTCTTCTTGGCAAAATGAAGATTATCGGTTTTGACATGGAAACAGAACTGTTGCAGGCTGTACAAGATGGATACGCCTATGCTGCACTCGGACAGGATCCGTTTACCTATGCGGTAAAAACCATTGAAACTTTGGCAAAAGTTATCAAGGGTGAAGATCCTAAGGTCCCAGCAGATGGCCTTATTGACGTTCCTGCCCTTAAGATCACTGGTGAAAACATTGATGAAGTTTGGGGCAAGTACAAAGAGCAGCTCGCTACTGGTAACAGATATATTGAAGCTACCAAATAAGTGAACTTGGCTTAGTAATACTGGTGATTCATATCTAGGTATTGTGAGAGCCGGCTGGGTAGCACTAGCCGGTTCTCTTGTGAATCAAGTTGGAAATATTATGCTTTTTTTATCAAGCATAATTTAATAACGGATTTTCTTCCATCTTGTAATGGTGCGCTGAATGGTAAGGCAAATTATTAGGTGGGAACTGTCAGTCAGGCAGGTGAACAGTGGTAGAAGATAAAAAATCAATGAAGATGGATGTGGAAACCGAATGCGCACTTGAACAAGAAGATATTAAGAGTGGCAAGCGTTCCGGGGACTATATCCTGGAGATCAGAGGGATCTCGAAATCCTTTCCCGGTGTCCATGCCTTGAGCAATGTAAGCCTACAACTCAAACGCGGTGAAGTATTGGCGCTGGTAGGTGAGAACGGTGCTGGAAAAAGCACGATGATGAAGATCCTTGCTGGAGTATATACTCTTGACGCAGGGGATATCCTGATTGACGGGGAATCCGTAATAATTGGTTCTGTTGAACGAGCGACCAATTTAGGTATTGCTTTAGTTCACCAGGAATTGAACTTATGTGATAATTTGACAGTCGCAGGCAATGTGTTTTTAGGCCGTGAACCGAAGAAAGGCCTTTTTAACAAATTTGTCGATACAGAACGACTGAACAATGATACAGCTGAGGTGTTAAAAAAAGTCGGGCTAAGCGTATCTCCATCAGCCATCCTTAGAGAGCTGCCGATAGGGACGCAGCAGCTGGTTGAAATTTCAAAAGCGCTTTCGATCAATGCCAAAATCGTTATGTTTGACGAACCGACGAGCAGCCTTTCAGAACATGAAACGGAGCAGCTTTTTAAGGTAATCAGAGACTTGAGTAAACAAGGAGTGAGTTGTATCTACATTTCACACCGGTTAGGTGAGGTAAAGGAAGTCGCTGACAGGGTAGTGGTATTGCGTGATGGAAAACTATCAGGATGCCTTGAGAAGCATGAGATCAATCGGGATGCCATGATACGGCTGATGGTCGGTCGTGACATTGAAAAAATGTATCAAAAAAATCACACGGTTTCTGATAAAGTGCGTGTTGAGTTAAAAGATTTCATTGTTCCCAAACGTGCGAGCTATCCTATCGATTTAACGATTAAAGGCGGTGAAATCGTAGTGCTTTCTGGTTTGGTAGGAGCCGGAAGAACCGAATTGCTCCACGCGATTTTTGGAATCGACAAACGATGGGGCGGGAAGATATTTATTGATGGTAGTGAAATGCATATTAATACGCCTGCTGAAGCCATCAAGGCTGGAATGGTGTTGGTTCCAGAAGACCGCAAATTGAATGGTCTGGTGGTCAATATGGAGATTGATAACAATATTGCACTACCTGGTTTGAAAGACCATCTTTCTAAGAATGGGTTTATTAATCGGGATAAGGTAGATGAACTTGCAGATAGGATGGTCAAATTACTTGATATTCGTTTGTATATGACCAGCCAGTTAGCCGAATCGTTATCCGGTGGAAATCAGCAGAAAGTAGTGTTAGCAAAATGGTTATCCATGGATCCTGTGTTCTTGCTCCTCGATGAACCTACGCGAGGAATCGATGTCGGAGCTAAGGCAGAAATTTACAAATTGCTCGAAGATCTGGCCCAAACAGGTGTTGCTATTCTTGTTGCATCTTCTGAAATGCAGGAAGTGCTGGGAATCGCAGACAAGATTGTGGTGATGTGTGAAGGAAGGGTTACTGGTGAGTTGGATCCTCTGACCTGTGAAGAAGAAGATGTCATTAAACTAGCAACGGAGAGTGCTGTATGTTAGAGAACAATAGATTTTTAAAAACAATTAAAGGGATGAAGCGTCTTGGCGGAATTACATTACTGCTCATAGCTATCATCATCATCACCGTGATTATCCAGCCGAGATTCTTCACTGCCTATAACCTGCGAAACATCTTGCGATGGACCGGATTATTTGGGATTTTGAGTCTTGGTATTTCTTTCGTGTTGATTACCGGAGGTATCGACCTCTCAATGGGATCGGTACTGGGAATGGTAGGTGCGATTGCTACATACCTGATGACTATAGGCGGTTGGCCGGTATGGATTGTAGTGATATTTATCATCGTTCTGTCAGCTTTCTTGGGGTTGCTACATGGATTACTTGTCACGAAGCTTCATATGCAACCGTTCGTAGTCACGCTGTGCGGATTGTTCGTATATCGTGGCATGGCACGATTCTTGATGGATGACCGTACACAAGGATATGGAAATACTGAATTTGGTATTAAATTCCTAGCTGCCGGGCGAATTCCGTCTGCTTTCTGGCCAGCCGGCGAAGTTCCGAAATTCTTCCAGGATTGGTCAATCCCAATGCCGTTCCTTTTGCTTATAGGCCTGGGGATCATCTTGGCGATAGTTTTGAACAAGACTGTGTATGGACAGCATTTGAAAGCGACAGGAAGAAATGAGAGCGCCTCTCGTTTCAGCGGTATTCATACCGATAATGTAATTATTGTCGCATATATCGTTTGTTCTACTTTTGCAGGATTCGGTGGATTGTTATTCTCACTCGATCTCAACACGGTACAGCCTTCTTCGTTGGGAAATATGTATGAAATGTACGCGATTGCCGGCTGTGTGGTCGGAGGAGTGAGTTTGCGCGGTGGTGAAGGTCAGATTCTCGGTGTGATTATCGGAGCAGCAATTATTCGTGTTCTGTACAATGCGATCAACGTCGCAGGAGTTTCGACACAGCTCGAGCAGGTAGTGCTTGGTTTGGTCATTCTTATCGGTGTGGCTGCCGATGAAGTTGTCAGGATGATTTCTGCTAGGCGTAAGGTCCGCGAGTCTATGGCATTGGCCCAAAAAGCTTTGGAAGAATCCAGGGCTGCTGCAGCCAATAGATAATAAATAAATCTTATGTAAGGAGTGTGACAGCATGGCTGAATATCTAGGGAAAACTTGGACGAAAGAAGCTCTCCGGGGGTATCTTTCCGATGAGTCTTCCGTAGCTGGCGCATTCCCTTTCATCTATGATGATGGGAAAGCTGCTGGCGTGCGAGGAGTGCAGGTTCATAATGGAGGAGGTCTCGATTTTCAGGTGATTCCGGGACGTTCCATGGATATTTTTGCCTGTCGTTACCGTGGCATTCCGCTACAATTTACTTCCCCCACTGGAATGACCAACCCGGGGTATTACGAAGAACCGGGCTTGAACTGGCTTCGTACTTTCTTCGGCGGTCTATTATCAACATGCGGGATTACTGCTAGCGGTGCTCCTTCGGAGGACCAGGGCAAGCAGTTTGGTCTTCATGGAAGAATCGGCAATGCAGGTGCAGAAGATGTTTCGATTACCCAAAAATGGATTGGCGATGAATATGTGATTACGATTTCCGGTCGGATGCGTGAAGCATTCGTTATGGGTGAGAACCTTACGCTTACTCGGATAATCACCACAAATTTGGGTTCAAAAAAGATTACGATTGAGGATTTCATCGAGAACAAAGGTTTTGATGTCGAACCGCTCATGATGTTATATCACTTCAATTTCGGATTCCCGTTGTTGTCGGAAACCGCTCGGGTAATCGTTCCTGCAAAACATACGGTTGCCCGCGATCCGCAATCAGAATCTGGCAACGGTGTTGCCGAATGTAAAGAGTTCATCCCTCCTGTACAGGGATACCAAGAGAAAGTCTTTTTTCATGATGTCGCAACAGAAAAAGACGGGAGTACTTTCGTTGCGTTGGCGAATACCGATGTCGGTGGCCGTCCGTTGGCAATTGTATTACGTTATAATCGCAACGAACTACCGCAATTGACTGAATGGAAGATGATGGGAAAGGGATGTTACGTATGTGGTCTGGAACCTGGAACGGTCAATCCGATCGGTCGGGCTGTTGCAAGGAAGAAGAACATGATGCCGACTATCAAGGCACAACAAGTGTATCATGTCAAAGTTGAGTTCGAGGTCTTGGATTGTGCAAAAGACATCGAGGCTCTAGAGGCTTACGCCAAGAGATTGGTCAAATAACATACATAGAGGCGGCACGTTAGGTGCCGCCCTATTGCAATAAAGGAGTTACATAATGGATACGGACAAGATATTGCAAGTGGTCAAGGAAGAAATTGCCAAAAATGGTGGATTGCTGCGATTGAAACCAAGTTGGGTTGCACGAACCTTTCTCGATGGAGGCAAACGCCTAGGATTAAAAGACGAACAGTATGATGTGGGCGAACGAGGAATGATTTGTGAACGTTGGCTCGGTTCTGAAACGCAGGCTGACAATGAGGTGAAACATCCTAACGAAGGATTGTCCTATATTGATCTCAAAGGACATGAGATATTGTTGCGTGATGCAGTAAAGGCAGCAGGTGGTGAGATCATGGGGGCCGAATACGCTAAGGATCATAAGAATCTTGGCAGATTGGCAAAAATCTATGACTATAAAGGAAGGATTTTCTATCACTTCCATCAAACTCAGGATGAAGCTTCAAAAGTCGGGGCAACTTCGAAGGAAGAAGCCTATTACTATCCGGAAGGCGTTGACCTTGGTCCACATCCGGAGACGTTCTTTGGTGTCCATCCGTATATCGTCGAACAGAACAAGCAAGATGAAGTGTTGCTTCCAGCGCTGAAAGCTTGGGATACCGAGTTGATTTTACAACATTCAAGAGCATACTTGAACGTTCCGGGTGAAGGCTTCCACCTTCCCGCCGGTGTATTACATGCTCCCGGTTCCGCCGTGACGATCGAGTTGCAAGAACCATCGGATGTCATGTCGGTATTCCAATCAAACGTGGAAGGCAAGCCGATTTCAAAAGACTTGTTGTTCAAGGATGTTGAAAAAAAGGCCGTTGCCGAAAAGCATGAGCGTGCTGTACTCGATCAACTTGATTGGTCGATTAACGGAGATCCGTACTTCTATGAAAACAGACACACCCCTCCGGTACTCATCCAGGAGAATTCTAACGAAGACGCGCAAGAGTATTGGATTTATTACAATACGACGAGGTTCAGCGGAAAGAAATTGGTAGTGAAACCCGGTAAAAAAGTCGTCAGCAAAGACCTTGGTGTGTATAACATCCTGGTGTGGAGGGGAAAAGGAAAGGCGGACACATTTGAAATCGAAGGACAGAACTTTGGAATCGATGAATTGCTTGTTACCCATGACAAGGCAGTGAAAGGCGTAGTCTATGAGAATACTGGCAAAGAAGATTTGATTATTCTCAAGTTCTTCGGTCCGGATGTGAATAATCCTGTGATACCTTATATCCCGAAGTATCCAAGCAGATAATTAGAGTTTGTGAGAATCGTAATAATTACATAAGGAGTGTACGATATGAGAAACAACAGAAAGCCAAAGATTGGTTTATTGGGAATCATGCATGGGCTTTATGATGAGAAACAACCCGAGATCACCGCACAGCAGGAAAAGTTTGCCCGTGATGTCGTTGCCCAGCTAAAAGACGTTGCCGATATCACATTCGGCAGAGCTGCCAAGACAAGAGCTGACATTGAAGAGATCATGGCCGAGTATAATCACGCCGGTTATGATGGCATTATGATCGTCATGCTACTGTACAGCCCTGGATTCAGGTTGATCGGTGCGTTGAGAGAGAATAGACTTCCGATCATGCTTGCAAACATCCAACCATTGCCGGTTGTCACTCCTGATTGGGACTGGGCAAGGTTGACCACCAACCAGGGAATCCACGGTGCCCAAGATACTGCAAACATGTTGTATCATGCCGGTGTTGAACCTGCAATTATTACCGAGGACTGGAAAAGTCCGGCATTCAAAGAATTCTTCGCTGACTGGGCAAAAGCAGCCCAAGCCTATCAAGCTCTGAAGAAGATGCGATTGGCGGTATTCGGAAGAATGAAGGGTATGGGAGATATTGTCGGAAACGATGAAAAATTCTTCAGGATGATCGGACCGGAGGTGTTCTTCGAAGGTATTGGCGATATCTATAAGTTGATGAAGGAAGTCACTGACAAGCAAATCGCCGATAGTATTGCTGAAGATCACAAGAATTTCCAAGTAGACCCGAAGCTTACTCTTGCAAGACATCAATATGCGGCAAGAATGCAGCTGGCGTTCGAACGATTCCTCATCAATAATGATTTTGATGGTTTCAGTGCAAACTTCGGCGTATTCGAAGAAGACGGCCGTTTTGAACAAATCCATATGCTTGCCGGTTCGAATCTGATGGCAAAAGGGTATGCGTACTCCAATGAAGGAGACGTTCATACCGCGGCTATGGTCGGAGCGGGTCATGTCTTGGTTGGTGATGCCCACTTTACTGAAATGTACTCATTGGACTACGAAAAAGATTCTGCGTTGATGAGTCACATGGGTGAAGGCAACTGGAAGATCGCCAGAAAAGACAGGCCGATCAAACTGATTGACAGAGAGCTGGAAATCGGAGGCTTGGACAATCCTCCGACGGTCGTGTTCAGCGCGCAGCCAGGACCGGGGACGTTGGTGACCTTGATACCGCTTGATGACGTCGATTACCGATTGGTTATTAGTGAAGGAACCATCTTGGACACTCCGGAATATGTGAATGTGCCGATGACCTACTTCCATTTCAGACCCGATACGGGCATCCGCAGCGCAATGGATAATTGGATGCGTCTTGCAGGAACGCACCACCAGACATTGGTATTAGGCCGCCAAGCCAGAAGGTGGGAGATGTTGTGCGACATGCTGAAGATAGATTACGCTAGGGTATAAGCGTATACTTCTGCAATAGATGACGCGGATGTATGGCGATGGATATCAACAACATCCGCGTCTTTTTTCACGATGTGTGTAATTTCAACATCCAATGTTCAGCAAGGAGGTAGCCGTGGAAAAGAAATATGTGATGGCTATTGACCAAGGGACGACGGGTACGCGCGTCATCTTGTTCAATCGCAATGGTGGGGTTCATTCTACAGCCTATCATGAGATACGACAGATTTATCCGCACCCCGGGTGGGTTGAGCATGACCCGCGCGAGTATTGGGATACGGTGCTCCAATGCACAAAAGAAGTACTTGAGCAGGGAAATGCCAAGGCTGAAGAAATAGAGACGATTGGTATCACCAACCAGCGTGAGACTACAATACTTTGGGACAAGATCACCGGTGAACCGTATTACAACGCGATCGTCTGGCAGTGTCGGCGAACAGCAAGTTATTGCGAAGATTTGAAAAAGCGTGGATTCGAGACGTTGGTTCGCGAACAGACCGGTCTGGTCATCGATGCCTACTTTTCGGGGACGAAGATCAAATGGATTTTGGATAACGTTCCCGGCATCATGGATCGGGTGAAAGAACATCGGGTCTGCATGGGCACGATCGATTCGTGGCTGATGTGGAAACTGAGTGACGGAGCTTATCACGTCACCGATTTCAGCAATGCATCGAGAACAATGTTGCTCAACGTACACGATCTGGCATGGGATCAACGCCTACTCGACATGCTTGACATCCCGCGTTCGATTCTTCCTGAATTGAAACCTACCAGTGGGATCATGGCAATGACAGCTCCGAAGGTGTTCTTCGGTCAAGAAATTCCGATAGCCGGCGTCGCAGGCGACCAACACGCGGCGACGTTCGGTCAGACCTGCTTTGAAAAAGGTATGGCAAAAAACACATACGGTACCGCCCTTGCTTTGATGATGAATATCGGGGACAAGTTTGTTCCGTCGGAAGCCGGGCTGACGACCGATCTGTTATGGCATGTGAATAAAAAGACCTCCTATGGATTTGAAGGGGTCATTTTCATCGGTGGTGCTGTAGTCCAATGGCTGAGAGATGGTTTGAAAATCATCCAAAGTGCTCCTGAATGTGACCGTCTGGCTGAAAAAGTACCCGATACGGGAGATGTATATCTCGTACCAGGATTTACCGGCCTCTGCGCTCCGTATTGGGATATGTACGCCCGTGGTTTGATCATCGGTATCACCAGGGGCACTACGCAAGAACACTTGGCCAGGGCCGCGTTGGAATCAATGGCGTATCAAACCAAGGATGTGATGGATGCGATGATCAAGGATTCGAAAGTGACTCCCGCTACTCTCCGTGTTGACGGCGGGGCTTCAAAGAGCAACTTCCTGATGCAATTCCAAGCCGATATCTTAGGAATTCCTGTCGAACGTCCGATGGTATCTGAAATGGCAGCCCGCGGAGCAGCATACCTTGCAGGGTTGGGAACCGGGTTTTGGAAGGACATGAAGGAGCTGAGTAGTCATTGGAAGCGGGAAACCTTGTTCGAGCCCAAGATCGGTATTGATCAACGGGAAGAGCTCTACGCAGGTTGGCAAGAAGCGGTAAAACGTTCGCTCCAATGGGATAACCGGTCGGGAAAACGTAAGTAATGGGAGAAATGTTAAACAATATTACCATATTTATCAAAAAATAAAATAATAATGGTAATATATTAACATTTTTATATTGACATGGTATCGCTTAATACGAGAAGATAAATCGAGCAAGCCAACCTCAGGCTGGCGACACAAAGGAGAAAGAAACAACATGCGTCCTGACAGATTTACGGATAAGGTGGCTTTCATTACCGGGGGCGGACAGGGTATGGGGCAACAACTTGCATTGGATTTGGCAAATGAAGGAGCCAAAGTTGCCATAGTAGATATCGACCAAGCCGCACTGGACGAAACAAGAAAACTGTTAGATGAGATGGGTGCCGAATCATTATTGTCGATTTGTGATATCGCAAGCGACGTACAGGTCGAAGCCGCTATTAAAAAGACCCATGAAACATTCGGGAGAATTGACATTCTTGTGAACAATGCCGGATTGCTACGCAGTGCGACCATCGAGGATACGACGAACGAACTCATTGACAAAACCATCGATATCAACATCAAGGGCGTGTTGTATGCCATCAGGGCGGTTACGCCAATCATGAAAGCCCAGAAATACGGGAGGATCATCAACGTAGCTTCGATAACAGGTAAGAATGGGGATAACACGACTACCTTCGTTTACGGAGCTTCAAAAGGTGCCGTGATTACCATCACCCGTTCCGTTGCAAGGCAATTGGGTCCGTTTGGAATTACCTGCAATGGAATAGCACCCCATGCGGTGATGACGAAGATGATGTACTACTGGGATGAAGAAAAGAAGGCTGCGATGGCTGAGAAAATTCCGGTGAAACGATTGAGCACTGCCCAGGATATGGCTTATCTGATGGCATTCCTTGCTTCCGATGAATCATCGTTCATCAACGGAGAGACAATCAACATCAACGGTGGGTATTACATGGATTGAAGACCTTCGGGTTTCTTTGAATTAATGTTTTGTATTATGATTTGTGACAGTTTGGTTGCTGGAATGGGAGAAAAGTAACAGAATTTATATATCAATCGAGTTGGTGGAATACTTTATTGACGGTTCTTTTCCCACAATGGTATAATATCCACGATTTCTGTTATATTTATTTCATTTTAACTGAATCTTGTTGTAGCACATAACGATAGCAGGGATATTAGAGAATCTGCATAGCAAAGAGGTAAAGAAGATGGGAGTA
>LSQX01246248.1_pt1 | contig 37423 bp, 30 predicted proteins | sample 654561 | NCBI WGS metagenome assembly LSQX01 (sample SAMN04489861, study PRJNA283612) | anaerobic digester metagenome | isolation source: 4 biogas reactors fed with cattle manure at either 37C or 55C with and... | place: Denmark: Kongens Lyngby | collected 2014 | reverse complement strand
GATTGGTGTGGACCATGTAAAATGGTTGCTCCCATATTGGACGAGCTTGCAGAAGAGTACAAAGATCGAATTGATATTTACAAAATTGACACTGAAGTAGAACAAGAACTTTCAGCAGTTTTTGGAATCAGAAGCATTCCTTCGCTACTTTTTGTACCCACCGAAGGTGTTCCAACAATGGCGCAAGGAGCATTGCCAAAAGAGAGCTTTAAAGAGGCATTTAAAGATATTTTCAATATTGAATAGATGAACTTTTGGGATTCGAGATTTAGTTCACAAGAGTACATTTATGGCATAGAGCCCAACGAATTTTTCCGGGATGAGTTATTAAAACTTCGTCCCGGTTCTATTTTATTGGCTGGTGAAGGCGAAGGACGTAATGCCAAATTTGCCATTGAAAACAAATGGAAAGTTTTGGCAGTGGATGCCAGCATAGAAGGTAAAAAGAAAGCCATAAAATTGATTGGCGAAGAGTCGGAAAATTTCAAATATGAGATTTCAAACCTCTTGGATTTTGACTTTGGTACTGAAAAATTTGATGCTGTGGGTATGAGCTTTCTACACCTGCCATCAAGCATCAGAAAAGAGATTCACCAAAAACTTGTAAAATCTCTAAAAACTGGCGGACATATTATAATGGAAGCCTTTGATATTAGCCAGTTGGAAATGCAATCGGGTGGACCAAAAAGTCCAGATATGCTATATACCAAAGAGATGCTTGAAAACGACTTTGAAGACTGTAAGCATATAATTTTGGAGAATACAAAAACCATTCTCAGCGAGGGGAACCACCACAAAGGCGAAGCAAATGTAGTGAGGTATCTTGGGCAGAAACTATAATACCAATTTGGAAAACATAAACTAAGCACCCGGTATTGAGCCAATTAAATTCTTTGTATATTCAGTTTTGGGATTTGCATAAATGGCATCTGCCTCATCAAATTCAACAATATTTCCATCTTTCATAACCATCATTCTATCCGACATATATTTAACCACCGATAAATCGTGGGAAATAAAAATATAGGTCAAACCAAAATCCTCTTTTAGGTCATTCAAAAGGTTCAAAACTTGTGCCTGCACCGAGACATCTAATGCCGAAACACTTTCGTCGCAAATTATCAATTCTGGTTTTAATGACAAAGCTCGTGCAATGCAAACTCTTTGTCGCTGCCCTCCAGAAAATTCGTGTGGATACCTATCGAAATGCTCTTCGCCTAAGGAAACTCTCTCCAACAAATAGATTGCATACTCTCGTCTCTCTTTATAAGTGGAAAAAACATTGTGAATTTTCATGGGCTCCATAATGGCTTCGCCGATGGGAATACGTGGATTTAGGGAGGAATAGGGGTCTTGAAAAATTATCTGAACAGTTTTTCTGAACTTTTTCAAATCGGAGCTTTTCAAAGAGGTGATATTTTGTCCTTTATAGAAAATTTCGCCTCCATCGGGTTCAATAAGACGCATCAAAGTTCGTCCTAAAGTAGTTTTTCCACAACCCGACTCCCCTACTAAGCCCAATGTTTCACCCTTATAAATTTCAAAGCTCAAATTATTTACCGCCCTAAGGACCTCTTTGGGCTTGCCTAAAATTGTACGCGAAAGTGCATACTCTTTTGATATGGATTTTACCCTCAAGATCGGCTCTTGGGAATATATCTCTTTATGTTGTTTTGCTCGTCTATCTCTCTCATCTTCAAAACTTTCAACCTCAAGCACGTCCTTAAAATTCATAAAATCCGAAATGGTAGCTAAGCGTCTTGGGCGTGTATTTAAACTGGGTCGGCAATGCAACAAACCTTTGGTGTATGAGTGCTGAGGATTGTGAAAAACATCTTTAGTTCTACCCCTTTCAACAATTTCACCTTTGTACATCACGATTATTTCATCTGCAATATCCGACACCACACCCAAATCGTGGGTAATAAAAAGAATACTCATTGAATATTTATCTTTGAGTTCCTTGAGTAGATTTAGGATGGTTTTTTGCACTGTAACGTCAAGGGCAGTGGTTGGTTCATCAGCTATTAGCAAAGATGGATTGGACGATAATGCCATGGCAATCATCACTCTTTGTTTTTGTCCACCAGAAATTTCGTGGGGATAAGATTTAAAAATCTTCTCGGCTCGTGGCAAGGCTACTTCATCAAAAAGCTCAATTGTTTTTTTATAAGCCTCTTTTTTTGATATGTTTTGATGAGCCATTATTGCTTCTACCACCTGCTTTCCACATCGCATGGAGGGGTTTAGAGAGGTCATCGGCTCTTGAAAAATCACCGATGCCACCTTGCCCCTAATGGAGTTCATTTTGGTTTTTGACATTGCAAGAATATCCACCTCATTTTCTCCGTCCATAAGGCTTATTATTCCATGCGGATAGTGGGCTGGAGGCTCATTTAGCAAACGTAAAACTGAAAGTGCCGTTATAGACTTCCCCGAACCAGACTCACCCACAACTCCCACTATTTGATTAGTTTTTATCTGAAAACTGATACCATCAACAGCACACAAATCTTCATTAGCGGCATCAAAACCAATTTTCAAATTTTCAATATTAAGAATAGGAGGAGCTTGTTTTTCCATTTTTATTAGTCAAAAAGTCCTTGTTGAGGGTCTGTAAATCGTGTTTTTCCAAGGTGCTTGTATGCCAAATCTGTTGCTTCGCGACCACGGGGTGTACGCATCAAAAATCCCTCTTGTATTAAAAACGGCTCATAAACCTCTTCAATGGTTCCCGAATCTTCGCCCACGGCGGTGGCAATGGTTGTAATCCCCACAGGACCACCTTTGAACTTATCGATAATTGCCGACAAAATTCTAATATCCATTTCATCTAAGCCATTTTTGTCAACATTTAGGGCATCAAGGGCAAATTGAGAAATTTCCATATCGATTGTTCCATCTGATTTTATTTGGGCAAAATCGCGGACACGACGTAGCAAAAGGTTTGCAATACGGGGAGTACCACGACTTCGGCGGGCAATTTCAAAAGCAGCAGCTTCAGAGATTTCCACATCTAATATTCCAGCAGAGCGAACAATAATTTTCTTCAAAGTATCTGTGCTGTAGTAGTTTAGTCGTGAAGTGATTCCAAAACGCGAACGCAAAGGTGCTGTTAAAAGACCAGAACGTGTGGTAGCACCAACCAATGTGAATGGGTTCAAAGAAATTTGTACACTTCGGGCGTTGGGACCCGTTTCTATCATTATATCAATTTTGTAATCCTCCATTGCTGAATAGAGGTACTCTTCGACCACAGGCGATAGTCGGTGAATTTCGTCAATAAATAAAACGTCGTTGGGCTCTAAATTGGTTAGTAGTCCAGCCAAATCGCCGGGCTTATCAATTACAGGGCCAGAAGTTACACGTAGATTCACCCCCATTTCGGTGGAAATTATATGCGAAAGTGTAGTCTTTCCCAAGCCGGGAGGACCGTGCAAAAGCACGTGATCCAAGGCTTCATCACGCATTTTGGCAGCTTTTACGAATATCTTTAAATTCTCAACAATATTTTCCTGCCCTTGAAATTCAGTAAAATCAGCCGGTCGAATAGCCTTTTCAAATTCATGTTCGGAAGAGGATAAGCTCGACTTTTCAGCATCCAAAGTGTGCTTCATGTTTTTTTCTACAAATTTAAACTTTAATATCTACTTTTTCAACCGTAAGAACGAAAAATTGTAAATTTGCACTTCATATAAATAAAAAAACCGATGATAGAGCAAAAAACTTGTCCAAAATGTGGAGATGTTTTTCAATGCAACAGCAAAAATATTGAAAAATGTCAATGCTCTGCAGTAAAACTTAGTCCAGAAGAGAGCGATTTTGTAAAATCCAAATTTAGTGATTGTCTTTGCGTTTCTTGCTTAGAAGAAATTAAAAACTCATACGAAAAATAATTTAGTAGTAACTAATTATTTTCAATGATAATTTTGGTTACCTGTCTAACTCGAAAATTTGATGTTATTTTCAAAATATATACTCCCGACAACAAAGTTGATACATCAATATTATTACCTATCGAGTTTGTCTCCAAAACCAAATCACCCAATATATTAAATATCTGAACATTAGAAACAGAAGACAGTCCGCTGATATTCAAAATGTTACTTACAGGATTGGGGTAGATATTTATATAACTTATTCTATCATCAGAAATATTAGTATTTAGAGAATTGTTTATTACCCCCACAGCATCAAGGTCGAATCCAGAGCTATGAAATGGCGTCGGAAAGGGATCGTTTACTATATTTCCCTGCGAGTCGTAGGTGGCAAATTGTGGATCTATACTTCCAACAACATCAATTATCTTCACAAATTTGACATTGTTTTTGTCCAAAAGAGGATTATCTTCCAAGTCATCCAAATCGAAGGGTGTTCCATAAGGTGCTCTATATTTTCCTGCTAAATTATTGATTTTAGTAGCATCAATTTCGCCAAAACCTGCAATTTGCTCCTCGGTTTGTGTCAGCGACACTGCCGGGAAACGGAAATAATTCACTCCATCGCTACTAACCTCAACAAAGGCTAGTTCAAGGAAAACATCATTTAGGGCATTTTCAAAAACTACAAAATCCCATGAATCACCATTGGCTATGGGTGGGTCAAATTCTAAAATAGCCACTCCACCATCACCAAGACTTACAACTTGCCCATCGGCTTTACCCACAGCATCTTCGGCAGAACCGTAGGACGCAAAAGGAGTTCCACTATATTCAAATTTAGGTTCAGAAATATTTACATACCCACGCTCAATACTACAACTTATTGCCCAAGCCACAAAGCATGAACTGTCGGCAGATATGGCACTGCTGCCCTCCTGACCAGCAGGAGGTGCAAATTGTGCCGAAACTTGAGTAATTATTATTAATAAACCTAAAAAAAGGCCAAAACGAAGTTTCATTACTACTCTTTTATAAATATTCTACTGCCGTTGGAGTTGTCTTTCATAATATAAACTCCTGACTTCCAAGATGATACATCAATGGCATGTAAACCATTAATATTTTCTACTTTATAAATCAAACTACCATTTGAATTATAAACCTCAATATCTGTTACACTAGTTGAAATATTAATATTTACAATATCTACTGCTGGATTGGGGTATAGGGTGATTTCAATATTATTATATTTTGAAATTGCTGTTGGAATTTCGGCTGCCACGGGGTCTTCAGGTTCTAAAAGTGGGTCAAAATTATCATCAACACCTGTGTATGACATTCCGAAAACCATATTATCATAAAGTTCATCTGAAACTCCCATATTCGATACCCATGAATCATTTTCCAAAGTAAAGGTCATCCAATAGTGTGGATTTCCACCTAAGCCTTCGTGCTCCATATATGTAATATCATTAAGGAAACCGCCAAACATTGTAGCATTGAAATGATAATCTGCTTCATCAATGGCTAAAATCATATCAGAGGCTGTGGCAGTGCCATCAAATTTATAGCCCCAAACATAGCATTCATTTTCGCTTCCATCGTTAAAATCTACCACCAAAAGTGCTTTTTTGTCGCCATTTCCCACCCAAAACTTAACATCATCAAAGTCAAAAAACTGAGCATAACTTGCTAAGGAATAAGCCATTAAAACTAAAATCAATAATTTTTTTTTCATTTTCGCTGTTTTAAATTAATAATTGTTTCAATTAGCTTCAAAACTTTTGGAAATGTTATCGAAAGGTACCATTTCATGCTTCACTTCCCGAAAGCTCTGAAGTTTAAATTTTGAAAAAGCAGGTCTTCTGACTTGTTCTATTTCGGCAGCCTTCCCATTCAAAGGAACAGTGGCAATTAGGAGGCCGAAACTTTTTAAGAACTCACAGCAGCGGGTACTGTTCGGGATTTTCACCCGATTCCCTTTTCACCGTAGTGCGGAACTTTTTCAACTGCAAAATTATACTAAATTGAGATACAAAACTCAATTAGCGAAAAATAATTATTTTTCACAGAAAATAAATTGTTCTATTTCTCTTTTTACAAATTAGAAATCCACCGACGTTCGATTGGCATCTAATAGGGCTTCGCGCCACTTTCCGAAGACTATATTATATCCAAAATGGACATAGATATTCTTCATTTTGGCAACATTGGTAAACGAAAATATATTTTCGGTCGTAACAAAGAAGTGCGAAGGTCCTGTTTTTAAAGACAATCCCAGACCCAATTTGTTATATTGCTGATATGCAATACCATACGAGGCTCCCACTTGCAATATTCTACCCAATTTTCTATTATATGAGAGGGTTAATGATGGCAACATTAGTCCATTGATGAAATCGGAACGGTAGTATGCTCCAAACACATTATTTTTTCCTAAGATATAATAGGCATCGAGGCAAACTTTTGTGGGCAACATGGTTGTATAGGCTGATTTTGTAGTGTCGGTGAAATAAAAGCTATCCATTATTGTGTCGGAAATTTCTTTAAAGATATCGCTATTTACTCTGCTATCTATAAAAAGGACTTCAAGTGGGACCCCTCCAAAAACAAATTCATCCCTAATTAATCCACCCTCGAATGATTGAGTGTTGGTTTGCCACTTTATGAAACCCAAATCGTGGATACTGGCACCAACCGCTAATTGGTCTGAAAAACGATAGGTTCCACCGAGGTCGATGGCAAATCCTTTGTTTTGGAATAGTGTGGATGGTTCAAATTTGAAATTCTCATCTTCAAAATCAATTAAAGTTGAATATCCTGCATTGAACCTTCCGTTGGCTGTGAGGAAATAGTTTCCGGGATTGGTGTGCAGGTACAGATATGAATCTTTTGTATTGGCATTTGCCAATCCCAAAAGGAATTTAAATCTTGCTCCAATATTTATTCTGTCAGTTAGGTTTCGCTGATAACCAATTGTGGTTTCGGTGAATGCTGACGCATTAATTCTAAGCATTTTAGTTTCCAAAGCTCTATCTTCGTCAACAAAAGATGCATTTCCTTTTATGAGCAATTGCATAAAATCGCCGGGCATCCACAAATTGAGGTTGGCTCTTAGACTTTGCGTGAAATAGAAAAAATTCTTTTTTACCCTAAATCCAAAATCTAGAAAGTCTAATTTTGTTTCCAACGAAATTAGATTGTTCTTTTTAAACTCACTTAAAAACGCCTTTGGGTCGATATATAAGGAGTCGTCATCACGTTTTTTAACGGCACTGCTGTACGAAAACACATTTTGATAAACAATATTTGTAGAGCTCAGTCCGGGAAAACCCATATAGAACTTATATGGTATGGTGAAAGAAGGGTTGTTTTCTATGCTTTGCGGAACGCTATTAAAATGCGTTAAAGCTCTGTCTTGGGCATATGTTTGTAAAACAAACGCCACTACTACTATCAATGATATTATATACTTCTTCATAGCTTCTTGTTTTACAAATTAATAATCAATTTTTAGTTTTACCCTTGTCCCTGCACTTACGTATAGCGACTGGTTTCCGTAGAGTCTAACAAACTGATTACCCGAATCATAGGTATTCAGTCGAGCTTCGACTATCAGCCATTTGGAGTTATATATATTTTCCAATCTTTGGCTTCCAAAAGGCACCTCCATTGTTTTTGTTCCGGGTGTTGTGGTGTAGTATGTAGGTGCTGGACCCACTGTGGCCGAGGGTATAACATCTTGCGATAGGAACAGCGAGTCTAATACTACATAATTTTCGTCTGTGATATAAATTTGCATTTTGGCATCGATGGGAAATCTATTTTCAACATTTACTTTGAAAATCATATTTTCTAAAACAGATAAGTCTTCAAAGAAAAACTCCATGGTATCTTTGTAAGTAAAATAGATAGCCCTACCCTCCATTGGCAACTCCAATCGGGCATCAATACTATATTTGCTATCATCCGTAACAAAATTTCTGATGCTTGGGTCATTGTTTGGATTTAAAATTCCTGAAGCATCGAAAGCCATATATTTGGGCGAAATCTCTAAGACATTGGGATTTAAGAAAGTAGTATCATGCTTTTCAATCATCTGTCCAACTTGGTTTACAGTGGCATAGGGTCCATCAACTTGATATCCGGGGGCAATGACATAACGCTCTTCGCCACCAGTGTAGATTGAGAAGTTGTCAACTCTAAATCTCAAAGGCATTCCAAAAGAGCTTTTCATAAATAAGTGTGCTTTCAATTCGCTCAACTGAATACTATTTTGGAAATGTTTTTTAAAGAGTTTCATTTCTATTGTGTCGGTGAGATTTTCAGAAACCATTCCAAAATATCCGAACATCAGTTTGAATTTAATGTCTTCAATGGCAGTGTTTATATCAATGGAATATGTGGGCTGATTAAAAGGATGTCCGTCATTATACACCTTGAGTTTACATACAGCTTCGAGTTGAGAATTGGCTGGCAAACTCATTTTATAATTTGTCAACGAAAGGTTGGTATTACCATTTGCCGGTGTATTTCCATCCGAATTCATTGTTTGAGAAAGAACAAGGGGCTGATTGTTTTGTCGATTTGTAATTTGTGGTAAAATTATTTCAATGTCGCATTTATGATTAATATTAGTATTTATAAATGCTTTGAAAACACCAGCTTTAAACAAAATCGAGTCAATTTCTATGGGACTAAAATCGAGCTGTATGTGTGAGTTTATAACCATCTCTTCAAATCCTCCCACAGGAGCCGACATGGGAGCTGGCACTGTTTCGGAGAAACTGAAAGATTGATCAGGGACAAAAATCAACTCTTCGGCAGTGGTTGTCCATAGGTCGCCAGTGTAGTGAACCACGGTGAGAAAAGTATTATCATCTTGAATTACTGACGTGGCACTGTCGGCAATCATATCCGAAAGGAAATATCTTTTGTTTATAACTGGTATTGCCCACTCAGACTCATACTCATTTCGAGCCATTCTATCGAAGTCAAAATCATCTTTCTTTATGCAAGAACTTAGACTAAGCACCAGCAAAAGAAGGACAGAACTCACCTTCAAATTTTGAATATATCTTGTTTTCATAAGTCAATTTTTGTTATTAATTAACAACAAATATAGTAAAATTGTTTTCAAAAAAACAATTTTCTAGTTTTTTTTATCTCTATTCTATTTCTGAAATTGTAAACGTCTTGTTTTTGAACGAGCACACAATGTTTTTATTGTTGATTTTGCTCATTTCAGCTTTACCCTCAAAACTTAGGTATGAATTAGATTCAATAAAATAAATCTCGCTTATATTTCCGTTGGAAAGATTTATTTCTTTATAGGATTTACACTCTTTTGTTTGAGGAATAAAATTTAATTTAAAAGATTTTTCTACCACAAGATTGGAGTTCATAACGTAAATTTCGTCGGATAGTGCTGCAAAATATTTCACTGATGAATTTTCAAGAGTTTTTACTGCAAACCACTGCGGAATACCTCTAATGGGGATATTGGTTTCGGTAATTTTTCCATTTTCATAAAGTCTAACAAGGAAGCCTGTTTCGCTTAAATATTCCCAGCGAGGATCGGCATCATTTACAAAACTAAAATTTGAATTTTGATGCTTTTTTATCTGCTTTGTGGGTCTCACACTCTCTTTGCCGTTGACATTGTAGAAATAGAGACTTCCTTCATTATCAATGGCTGTTATATGCCAATTGGCTTTATGTTTGCTGACGTATAAATCGTTATCTGAAGGACGATTCAGTGTAGGCATAGCCCAATCGGATGCCATAGCAGTATTCAAATCCACACAGCTAATTTGCCTCTTTTCGTTCAAATAAAATATTCTATAATCTTTCTTATTATTTAGGTCGATAACAGCACCGTTGGAGACTACTTTTGTACGGAATTTATAAGGGTAATTTTTCACATATCTACCCAATTTGTCAACCATAAAAATATGAGAATCTGAGTTGAAATACATTTGCCATTTGCCATTTTTATAATAATCGAGCATGGTAATTCGTCCTGCGGCACTACTCTTTAGTTTTATTTGCCACTGCTTGTTGCCCTTATGGTCGAAATAAGCCATATTAGACTGATTATCAAGCACTGCCACCTTGTAGAAATCTTCCGAAGGGTCCGTTAGAATTTGTGCATTAAGAATTTCGCCCGGCATATTTGCCTCCCAAATCTTTTTAGAATTTCGTTTTTGCATCTCTACTTTTTGACCAGAATCGTAATTAATATCTGAAACTTGAATTTGGGGTTTATCATCAACAGCTATACTTTCGCCACTACTATATTTCATAAAAAGTGAACTCAATGTCATTTTATTTCGAGAGCTATTAAACTGTAAACCAAGGTAATCGGTGTTTTTTATAAAACTATTTAATGACTCATTTTGAGCATATTTTTCATTAAACAAGCCCATGGTTCTACTTGTGGAACGGGCAGGCAAACTCAGATAGAAAAAATTGTGATTTTCTCTGGCATACTCCAACATATCTGCACAAACGGCAGTTTGATCAAAAGTTCTGTGATTTATTATTTGCTCGCTAAGATGTTTTAATTGCGAAAACGATTCGCCAAAGGCGATAATGCTATCAAATATTACAAAAGTTTGGATATTAATGTCATCAAAAAGGATATTGTCAAATTCGTTTGAAGTATTTTTTAAATTAATTCTGCCCATTACAAATCCTGAATAATATGTCGTATCCACATTTTGGTTATCACCGCTTTCGGCTAAAAATTCGAATATTTTATTTTGAGAATATTCATTATCAATGGGTTTGGCAAAAAGTAAACACTCCTCTTTTTTGGTTTCCAAATTAAAATATCTGGTTTTCACCATTTGCGAAATGGAAATATCTCTCCAAAATTTTTGACTTTCATCACTGTAGTTTTTACCTAAAAAACTCTCTCCATCATTAAAACTGAGAGCAATAAAAGTAGTTATAGATTCGGGTAAATAGCTCAAAAATAGATTATTATTCTCGTTATGAGCATCTATTTTTGTCAATATATTTTCATCTCCATCGTGGGCTGAATATCCATTAAGAATCAACATTTTTTTGCGTACTAAAACATCCGCTTCAACCCATTTTCCTATGTTTGAGAAATAGTTTTTTTCATTTTCATCAAAATTAAAAACATCGATATTTTCAAAAAGATTTTCGTAGGATAGATAAAAGCTTAAATCCACTTTTTTACCAGAAGTTTTTGCCACTTTTTGAAAAAATTCATCAGACTGAAGATTTTCGCCACTCTTCATGCTTTTTACAGATTCTTCCAACAAATCGATATCGGGACTGGCTACAATTAATCCCTGCTTTGAGAATATAAAAATTGGTTTTTCAGAATTGTTGTTGATGGAATATAGCGTCATTCCATGAAATTTCTCTTCCTGTTTTTGTGTAAACTCTTTTAAAACTGCATTTACAATTTTTCGCTCTGTCTTTTTATATGACAAAATTAAAAGGGCTTCAAAGCTATCGTTTAGGGGATAAAGTGCAAGATAAAGCTCATTTTCGGTAAAAATTGTTTTACAGTCGTCATTTTCTCCAATTATGGAGTCGGTGTAATGAATTTTATCAAAAAGATTTTTGAAGTCTTGGAGGCAATTCAGGTCATAAAACAAATCGTTATTCTGACTTACATCTTTCCACACTTTGGGAGAATTTACGCCCTTAACGACCACGGCTGCCGATGGTGGCATAGCCGAATAAGGGTGCAAATATGCCTCTTTTATGTTTAGATAAAAACCAGATAATATTTTTGTTGAAATAGCTAATAGGATTGAAATTACAAAAACTATTAATGTTATTTTAAGTACTCTTTTTGATCTCATATTTAATAATTTCACTACAATTTGATATGTGGATACAATTCATTCAAAATTACTAAGAATTAGCCTATATTCTTAACAGTTTTGAGCAAGATATTTACAATAAAATGTTAGTAATTGAAATAATTTTTCCGTTATAAAAATTGTTTCAAAGTTTTTTTTCAAAAAAAGCACATTTTCTCTGATAATATATATTATATTTACACAAAATTTAAACAAAACCAAAACAGTATGAAAAAATCATTTCTATTTATAATACTTCTTGGCACTTTTTCTATTTTGAGTGCTCAAAAGTCTGAAAGCAATGCCTTTAGCTCAAAAAATCTTGAGATAGCACATATAAAATATAGTAATTCCAATCTCGTTTTCAAGGAAAACGTGGAGGTGAGCGTTGAAAATATTTTCAATTTATATAAGTCTAATTTTGGACTTGGCAGCGATGACAAAATGGTTTTATTGAAAAAAGATAGCGATAAATTGGGTTTTTCGCATTATAAATTTCAGCAATATCATAAAGATATTCCTGTTTATGATGCTATTTTCATTTTGCACGAAAGAGATGGCAAGTTGAAGAGTGCCAATGGCAAAATAGTTCAAAATTTTGACAAAAGCTCCTCAATACTAATTTCTGATGAAGATGCCATCAATGCAGCCATTGCCACCCATGGTGCTAGAATTTATTTTTGGGAAGATAAGGCTTTAGAAGCCGATATTAAGGAGATAAAAAACGACCCCAATGCGACATATTTCCCCACTGCTGAACTTTTTTATTTTGCAAAAGGGAATACTTATAATGTGAAAGATTATCGTTTGGTTTATAAAATTGAGATTTTATCTTTGGAGCCTTTCAAAAGACATTATTACTACATAGATGCACAAAGCGGCGAAGTTTTTCACAAAACTAATATGCTTTTGCAGGCGGACAAAAAGGTGATGGCACAAACTTTATACAACGGTGTTAGGGAAATTGTTATGGACTCCATTAGTCCAAATCAATATATTTTGCGAGAGAGTGGTCGTGGTGGCGGTGTTGTTACCAAAAGCTTGAACAACAACGGAGATATGATGAATCCGCAACTCAATAGTGCTGTGAACATTGTTAGCGATAATGAATTTTTTGCTTCTGACCCCACAGCTGCCAATGCCCACTGGGCTTCGGAAATGACCTATGACTACTATTTTGAGGTTCACGACAGAAACAGCTATGATGACAATGGTGCTGCCATGATGAGCTATGTTCATTGGGGGCAAAACATTGCCAATGCCATGTGGACAGGCAGTGCAATGGTTTATGGCGATGGCGACAATCAGTCGGGACCATTTACAACGGCCGAAATTTGCGGACACGAAATTACGCATGCTGTTACCCAATACACCGCAAACTTAAATTATGAGTATGAATCAGGGGCGTTGAATGAAGCCTTTAGCGATATGTTTGGCGTGATGGTAAACTTGTATGCCACCGACACCCTTAGCTGGCTTATTGGCGAAAACACAGGCTCTGCTTTTAGAGATATGTCTAACCCCAAAGCCCACAACGACCCCAATACATATGGTGGTCAATATTGGTATAATGGCAGTAGCGACAACGGCGGAGTGCACACCAATAGCGGTGTGGGCAACTATTGGTTCTATCTACTAACCAGCGGAGATAATGGAACAAACGACCACGGATATGAATACAATATTGAGGGTATTGGAGCCGAAAAATCGGAACAGATAATTTATAGAGCTTTATCCCAATACCTTACCCCCAGCTCGCAATTTATAGATGCATATTCAGCTATGATTCAGGCTTCTACCGATTTGTTTGGCGAGTGTTCCGACGAAACAAAAAGCGTTGCTGGAGCTTGGGCTGCCGTTGGCGTTGGATACCCCTATGATGAAAATGCCATTTTTATACCCAATATTAGCTCTCCATACACTGCTTGCGGATTGGAGGAGGAAATTGTGGAACTTTCAGTTATGTATAATGGTTGCGGGTTGACATTAAATTCTGGAACAGAAATAAACTTCAAAATTCTTGTAAATCAAGAAGTTGAGTATTATGATACCATATTCACCACCGCCGATATTTTCGGAGGTGAACTATTGAACCTCAGCCTAAATAAATATATTGACATATCAAATATTGGAAGTAATCGCATTGATATTTGGGCAAAACCAGCCACTGAAGAGCATTACACCGACAGCATTAAGAATTACAGAGTGATAAATAATTTGCAACAAAACTTCGATTTTGGGGCTATTTCGGTTTTAAGTCCATTATCATCTTGTCATTTGGGCGAAGAAGAACTTATCAGCATGGATTTTGGCTTTTATGGCTGCGATTCCATCGAGGCTGGAAGCACTGTTAGGTTAGGGTATATGAATAATCAAAATGATACTATTTTCGAAAATCATATTTTGGAAAACACCCTATTCCCGGGCGATATTCTCACATATACTTTTGTTACTCCTTGCGATTTTACACAGGCTCCACAAAATACGCTCAAAGTATTTACAGCAAACGATGATGACAGTTTTTTGAGCAACAATAACAGTAGTACAACCATTCAAAGACCTATTTTTGTAAATGATCACGGACCATTCACTTTCAGTGAATCGCACATAAACGACTACTATTACAAAACCATAAACAAGTATGCAAAATTGAGGGTAAGACCCCTTTCGGGATATGAGGGATTTAAGGTTTTGAATTTTTCGGGAGGTAATGTATTTGATTACTACGAAGAATTAAATATCCCTTTTCCGGGTCAGGAATGGGAATACAATGAGACCTTGTCGGCAATGGCATCTTTTTGCGTTGATGCTCGCGACTTAGAAGCTCTGCATATGGGCTTTGATTTAAAACAGACCAGCGGCTCGCCACTTTATGCCCAGCTTTTGGGACCCGGGGATTATACCTCATCGAGCATTATGAGAATTTTGGTCAACGGAACACACCACAACTCACAAACTTTAAAATGCAATACGCCAACAAACGACCCTTTTAAAAATCATATTATAGACCTGTCCAACTATGTGGGTGATATTCTTGAAGTTAGCTTCGAAACCAGAAACATTGCCGGCGACACTTTGATGTTTACCTTAGACAATGCCTATCTTGACAATTTGCATTTTATATTAAATTCGGCGGATAATATTGATGAAAACAATCCCCTTTCGTCAATTTATTTATATCCAAATCCAGGTAATGGAAAAACCACGCTATTTCTTCCAGAAGTTATTAGCGGAAACGCTTTGATAAATATCTTCGATTTAACGGGCAGATTAATTTATAGCGAAGCTTTTGTAAAAGAGAGCAATCAACACACAAACACTATTGACTTATCAAATTTTAATTCTGGTACATATATTTTATCATTGGAGATGGGTCAATTTAGTCAGAAAAAGAAATTGATTATTCAACAATAAAAGTCTATTTTTGAAGTTCAATATAAAAACTACTTAGCTATGAGAGATAAAATTTCGATGAACGCAAATCCTATTGTAAAGCACCTAAAGAAGCATAATTCTGAATTTAGCAAGCAAGATTTAATAAAATTTTGCGAAGACAAATCGGTGGAAATGGTAAAATTTCTATTTGTGGGTGGCGATGGCAAACTCAAAAGTTTAAATTTTATGATTACAAGTCGTTGGCATTTGGACGAAATTCTTTCTTATGGCGAAAGGGTTGATGGCTCTTGCTTGTTCTCTTTCATTGAGGCTCAGTCCAGCGATTTGTATGTTATCCCAAGATATTCAACAGCTTTTGTAGATCCATTTTCTGAAATAAAAACCATGGCTTTGCTGTGCAACTATTACACTAAAGATGGCAAGCCATTGGAGAGTGCTCCTGAATATATTGTTACGAAAGCTTCCAATGCTTTTAAGCAGATAACGGGAATGGATTGCGAGATGCTTGGCGAATTGGAATACTACGTAAAGGGCTTTGTGGAGGAAAATTTTGCCGTTGAAAACAACAATTATCAAGAATCTACTCCTTTTACAAAATATGAAGATTTTAGGCTTGAGTGCATGAGGCTCATAGCTCAAACAGGCGGACTAATAAAATATGGACACACCGAAAACGGTGCCTTTGAATACAACGGACACTATTACGAACAAAACGAAATTGAGTTTATGCCAGCTTCGCTATTGGAGGCTGCCGACCAAATTGTGATTGCCAAATGGGTAATTCGCAACTTGGCATTTCAATATGGTTTGGAGGTCTCTTTTGCTCCAAAAGTTGCCCCCAACAAGCCCGAGTCGAGGTTGCATATTCATATTAGGTTGATGAAAAATGGGAAAAACCAAATGCTACGTGCTGGCAAATTGTCTTCCATTGCCAAAACAGCCATTGCTGGCATGATGGAGTGTGCTGGTGCTTTAACAGCCTTTGGCAACCCCAATCCGCTTTCGTATGTTAAGAGAAGTGCTGGGGTGAATATTTGTTGGGGTGAACGCAACCGTTCGGCACTGCTGAGAGTCCCCTTGGGTTGGAGCAACAAAGAGGATATGGCTGCAACGGTTAACAACAGCGACAGACAGAGCAGATATGATGCCACTCACAAACAGACCATTGAATTTAGAAGTCCCAACGGCTCATCAAATATTCACTTTTTGGCTGCAAGTATGGCCATTGCCTGCCGTCATGGCTTTGAGATGCAAAACGCATTGGAAAATGCCAACAAAACATTTATCGATGTTGATATTAGCAAAGCTGGAGCTAGAAACAAGATTAAGGAGTTGAAACAATTACCCATATCATGCTGGGAGTCGGCAGAAGTGATGGACAAACAGAGACATATTTTTGAGAATTATGGTGTTTTCAGTCCGGGAATGTTAGATGGGATTATCAAAGATTTGAAGCAACATGATGACAAAACTTTGAACGAAAGAATTGAAGAAGACCCTGAATTACTTGATATTGTTTTAGAGAGGTTTTTCCACTGCGGATAAAATTACTTTTTGCTATATTTTGTTCTGTTTTCTTCGCTAAATATTACAGGAATATTATAGATATACATCTCATATCTACCCAAATAATAGTAGATTGTCCACTTGGGAATCATACTTACAACCCTGATGGCTTCTTTAGCAAAAAGCTTATTATCACTATTATCTCTCAAAATCTCAGTTTTATCTGATTTACCAGGTTTTCTGATAGTTGAAGCTGTATATATTACAACTTTATTGCTATCTAAATCGGGAATAATATCCCAGTTTATATTAGAATGAACAAAATCTATTAATTTTTCTCCATCATTAGGGTAGTCTGAAATTATACTAAATTCAGAATTATTGAAATATTGGATATTGCTTATCTTGCCATTTTTGAAACTAATTTTGGTATTTTTGTCATAAAAATATTCGCTAAAACCACGAAACCGCTCGCCATACGACAACCATATATCTCCGCTAAACCAATCGACTTTTACAAAACCATCTTTATATTTGTCAGGAAAAATTTTAGCTAAATTTGCAGTATCATAGGCATATTTACCACGATCCTGATAATTGCAATCGTAAATTGTTTTCAAAAAAAGTTCATCATTTATAATAAGCCATTCTGGAATATATCCCTTTCCACAATTAGATTGGAAGTTTTTTTCAACACCAAAAAGCTCTTTGCTACCAAAATCAAAATCCTTGAAAATACCTATTGGAAGTGCGGTTAGGAAATACGTGGTGTCGTTCCAATGAAGGATATCGCCTATTTGAGGTGTGGCAAACAAATGATTAGATGTTGCCAAAAAGATAAAAAATGTAAATAATAGCCTCTTCATATTGTAGCAATTTTATACACAAATATAAATAAATAACGAAAATAATAGCCATTTATTTCAAACCATAGTCATTAACCATTGAAATTGACAAAACAATTCACTTGATGGATTAAAGGTCTGGGAGACCTTGCAGGATATATTCAATAAAATAATAAAGGACTGCTTTTTGGCAGTCCTTTATTATTTAGTAGTAATACGCTTACTATCTTATCACTATTTTTTCAATTCTCAATTTGCCATTCATGGTGGTTTTTAGGAAATATGTACCATTATTGAGGTCTAAGTCGAAATATTCGGTTACAGTTCCGAAGGCATTTATTTCTTGCTTATAAACCACACGTCCGGTAATATCCATTAGATCAAACTGGCATTTTCCATCAACATCGTTTACAACAATTTTGAATTGTCCACTATTGGGATTTGGCATTAAAGTAGCCTCAATTTCATTGTATTTACAAACACCTGTCATTTTATTAACACTAATGGACCACTCTTTTACGTCGCCGTTTTCGGCAATAACATTATAGTCCAAAAGACCAGTACTGAAGTCATTGGCGGTTTCGCCACTCACTTGCATTATTCCACCAACTCTTGCTATGGCACCTTCGCTCAATGTGAATGTTGCTACAAGGTTTGATAAATCTGTATCATCTAAAACCCATAAATCTATATTGGCTTCATCACTATCTATTACTGCAGGGAATGAGTCATATTCGCCAAAGCTAAAGCTTAATATTTCTGCTTCATCGCTTAATTCAACATGAGCTGTGATGGAAATATCATCGATAGACAAATAATAAGGTGTGTATGTTACTTCGCCATAAATTCCAAAAAAGTACATACCATCAGATGCTGGTGTAAACAGACCTGAAACTTCTTGATAATCGCCTGCAAAAACAGATGTTGAGCCTGTAATTAATGTCATCATCTCGTGTGATCTAACAGTTGAGAATCCTAAAGATATTTGTGCCACACCGGGGCTATCAGTATCTTGTCGAGCAAAAACGCTAGCTTTATAGCTCACACCTCCTTCTAATTCCACTGGTATAAATATCCATGCTCTATTGCCATACTTTAATGTAGCATTCCAATCACCACTGCGTGGCTCTCTGTTGTACCATTGAGTTGTGTTGTTGGCACGCCAATACTTTGGGTAATCACCCTCTACGAACTCTTGCGTAATACAATTTTCTATAAGTTCATCGTTGGCATTGTTCTCTTCAAAGCCTTCAAAATAGGGTATCTCAAAAAAAACACATGCAACATCTTCAGTATTAAAGATTACAGGACCAGACCAATCACTAAAATTATCATCACCACAATTGGAACGAACCCACACATAATAAGCTGTGTTGTGCACCAAAGCAGATAGTTCTGCCGTTGTAGTTTCAGCAGGCATATTCAACTGAGGCACTGTGCTTTCTCCAAGAGAAGTACTTTCTGTGCTAAAATAGACTTGATAGCCATTTGTAGGAGCTTCGCTGGGAGCAGCCCACGAAACAGTAGCCGACTCAGTGGTAATATCAGAGATAGAAAGCTCTAACGGCTGTGCACATGTAGCATTTAACACCTGAAAATACAATTGGATATGATTTACCTCATCAATATAGGAGGTGTTATAATAGCTTAGCCCAGCTATATCTATTGGAAAATATGTATCCTGTTCATGAAGCAAAGCCCTTCTACCACCTGTTCCAAAAGTTTTAGCAATACCACCTGTAGATCCAATATAGTCGTCATACATTTTAATTTCATTAACAAGTATAACTAGATTATCTACATTATTATAGTTGAAATTTTATATATTAAATTCAATTTCGTACCAACCAGCAGCCGGCTGTTCGTCAATAGTACCCGAATAAACTTTTGTAAATTCATTAAAATGAACAAAATCTGCATCATTTTCAAAATAATCTTTGGAAGTATGAGCTAAGTAGATCTCCCACTCATTGGAATGTTCAATATCTATTCCTCCTAACATGTTTAATGCAATGGCAGAAATTTCGCCAGCTCTTGCAATTTCGCTCTGCAAATAAATTTGTTGCGAATTTGAAAAGCCGTAGTTAATACTTATTGGCAGTTCTTTTGATGCTGTTTCTCCTTCACCAATGGTAACTACATTTTGAGAAACAGAGTAGTTTATCTGTAAAAACAGGAATAAACTCAATAGGACAAAACTTATTTGTCCAAAACTAAAGCTTCGTTTCATAAGCTTTTTAGCATAATTTAGATTTTTCATATATCATTAATTTTTTTCGTTTTACTATAATAGGATAACATTATTTCACAATGCAAAATTACACTTAACATCGCACTATATGCCCGATAATCTCTATTTATAGATAAAAAATCTAATTCCTTTTAGGTGGTGATAAAAATTAACATGCAAATAATCTAATTAGCAAGCATATAAAGTAAAATAAATATGTTGTTAATCATCTCTTGCTCCTTTTTTGGTGGCAATAATACTTACTATGAAAATTTGCAAAGTGTGATAAATCATAATGGGCAAAAGGATTATCCCAATGGGTACAGCACCAGCACCAAACAAAACTTTTGAAAAAACAGTTCCATGCAGTAGCGATTTTTTTGTTCCATTAAATTGAACTGCTATGGTATCTGGAAGATTGAATTTAAGTCTTTTAGAAACATATCCCGTAATTTCATAAACCACAAAGAAAATTGCCACAGAGCCCAAAACCACTATCATAAAGCCCCACGCATCAACCGACGAAAAAATTCTGTCCACAAAGGATTTGGCAAAGCTATTATAAACTATCAGCAGAATTACTGTCTTATCAAATCCGTTAAATAGTATTGCATATTTTAGGGTAAAACGGTGGAAATAGGAAAAATAGTGCTGCAAAAGCAAACCTAAGCCCACCGGCAATAATATCTCTGTAACAAGTTTAATATAGATAGGTCCCAAATGGAAATCAGCAGCACTTTGCTCTATAAAAAGCCCCATCCAGAGTGGTGTTATAATAATTCCTATCAAGCCCGAAATAGTGGCATTAAAAATTGAAGCTGGAACATTTCCCCTTGCCAGTGAAACCATCACCACCGATGATGAAACCGTTGACGGCAAAGCTGCCAAGAACATAAAAGCCAACCAAATAGACTCTTTGTCTGCCGAAAAAACAAAGGGTTTGAAGGCTACAACCAATAGTGGAAATAGCAAAAATGTTGATAATTGAATTACAATATGTAACTTCCAATTTCTTAAATCTCGTTTTATATCTTCAAAGCTCAATTTTAATCCATAGAAAAAGAAAATCAGCGTAATTCCAACACTTATTACAGTGTTTAAATTTATATAATTAGAATATGCAAGTTGCGGAAAAAAATAGGATAATGCCACTGCAACAAAAAGTAAAAGCACAAAAGAGTCTAATTTTAGTTTTTTCATTGTCGTAAAATATCTTGTGCAAAATTAGCCCTTTTAGTCATAAATACGATTATATATTTGTTATACCCCATTTTTTCACGATAGATATCGAGACTCAATTGTACTAAAGGTTTTATTTCGTAATTTTGCAAATGTAACGCATTAGGGTTTGTCGCTGCTTTTTTTAAGCAGAGGAAAGTCCGGACATCACAGAGCACCATGCTTCCTAACAGNNAAAATGTGAGGTAAGAGCTCACAACACAGCCAAGTGATTGGTTGTGTGGGTAAACCTCATGGGATGAAAGACCAAATAAACCGAGGCTTGAGGGCTGCTCGTCCAATCTCGGAGGGTAGGTTGATGGAGGCAAATGGCGACATTTGTCCTAGAGAAATGACAAACATTCCGATTCTTCGGAATACAGAATCCGGCTTATACTTTTGCGTTACAAAATCCTCCTTTTTTTATTTGTAATTAAAAAAAAAACTACTTTTACAAAAAAACAATATGCAATACTTCTATTCGCCCGATGCAAATATTGGAAATATACTTGAGTTAGACAGAGAAGAATCGAGACATTTGATTAGGTCGTTGAGAAAAAAACTGAACGATAAGGTTCACATAACCAACGGTAAAGGCGAGGTTTTTGAAGCTACAATAGTTGATGACAATATGAACTCCTGCATATTGAATATCACAAATTTGGTAGAAGCTAAATTTCAAACAAACTATGAGCTGCATATTGCAATTTCACCCCTAAAAAGTCAAGATAGGTTTGAATGGTTTGTGGAAAAAGCAAGCGAAATTGGCATAAGTAGCATCACACCCATAAAATGTGTCAGAAGTGAAAAAACAAATATAAAAATAGAAAGATTGGAGAGGATTGCACTTTCGGCAATGAAACAATCACTAAAAACAAAGCTACCAACAATAAATGAACTTACTGATTTTGAAGAATTTATATCTGCACAAACTGATGATTTCAACAAATTTATTGCTTGGTGCGAAACCGACAAAGAGGAGCTATTTTCAAATATGGAGATTGGCAAAAAAACTCTTATTCTGATTGGACCCGAGGGCGATTTTACAAATGAAGAGGTGGAAATGGCAGTAAAAAAAGGTTTCAAGCCCATCTCGTTGGGTCAATCTCGTTTCAGGACCGAAACTGCTGCTGTTTTAGCCTGCCATACAGTTTTTTTGGCTAATCAATAAAAAATAAGTCTGAAATTATATCATCCGAAATCATCATGCCCTGCTGGGTTAACGTCCAGTTTTGCTCACTATTTATAATATTTTCAGGTGAGATTTTATTCAAATTTACAAGCAACTTTCGGGCTAAATATTCACCCCATTTTCCTTTTACCTCCTGCAAATTTATACCCCAAAAGGTTCTCAAAGATGTCATAATATACTCATTAAGCTTATCCCTTTCTGACAAATTTTCATAATCAAAATAGCAAGTATTATTTTCAATAGCTTTCATATACAAAGTGATTGAACTCAAATTCCATCTTCTAATATTTCCATCATAAGAGTGTGCCGAAGGTCCAAATCCCAAATATTTTCGTCCTTTCCAGTAACTGCTATTGTGCTGCGAAAAAAATCCATCTTTTGCAAAATTGGAAATTTCGTAATGATGATAATTTCTCTCTTTCATCATCTCAATGAGCAAATTATAATCCTCCAAAGAGTTTTCCTCTTTTAGTGGTGGAATCTTTTTGTGCCTTATATCTGCCCAAAGTTTTGTTTTTTCTTCAATACTCAAAGAGTAAGCCGAAAGATGAGGAATATTAAGCTGAAAAAACTTATCTAAATTGGCTTTCCAAACATCTCTTGATGTGCTTGGCAAACCATAAATTAAATCGATATTAATATTTTCTGAAGCTTGATTTTGAATTATTTCAACAGCTTTTTTAGCCATATCAGCATTGTGAACTCTCCCCAAAAAAAGCAAACTTAAATCATCAAACGACTGAACTCCAAGACTGTATCTATTTACGAACTTAGAAATCTGTTTAATATATTCTTCACTAACATTTTCAGGATTTAGCTCTACGCTGACTTCCGCTTCTGGGTCAATCTTGTAGTTTTGATTAATTACTTCAAAAATCTTTGAAAAATGCTCATAGCTGAGCAAAGATGGCGTTCCACCACCTATATAAATTGTTTTTACAAGATGGTTTTCTTCAATTTTCCGACTTTCAACTTCCTTCGTTAAACTATTTACAAACTCATCAATTTTGTCTAATTTTATAAGAGAATAGTAGTCGCAATAGCTACATTTTCTTAAACAAAATGGAATGTGAAAATATAATCCGTATGGTTCTGCTTTGCTATTGGACATTCTTCTCCTCCTTAGCTGGAAACATGATGGAGGCTAAAACACTAACAAGGAGTATTAAGAAAATGATTATCAGAGAGTGCCAAGTTTCGTAATTTATTGCACTCTTTTCAATCCAATCTATCAGAAGCATTTTTAAACCAATAAACAGAAGTAAAACTGCCAATCCGACCTTTAGAAAACGGAATTTATCAATTATATTATTGAGCAAGAAAAACATAGACCTAAGTCCAAGAATAGCAAATATATTTGAAAAGAAAACCACAAATGGGTCCTTGGTAACGGCAAAAACAGCCGGTATAGAGTCGATGGCAAAAATCACATCAGAGAGTTCAACCACCACTAAGGTTATAAATAGTGGAGTTAGAAATACTTTCCCTTTTTCTCTAAAAATCAAATCTTGACCATGCAAAGTTTCGGTTATGTTAAATCTTTTAGATAGCCATTTTACAATAAAATTATTTGATGGATCTTTCTTTTCGTCCGACTTTGAAAAGAACATTTTCAGACCTGCTATCACCAAGAAGCCGCCAAAAATGTATAAAATCCAAGCATACTTTTGTATTAGTGCCGAGCTAACAAAAATGAAAATAAAACGCATAAGCACTGCTCCTATAATACCCCACGTTAGGACGCGTTTGTAATGTTCTTCGGGTATTCCAAAGGATGCAAAAATTAGAATAAACACAAAAATATTGTCTATGGAGAGTGACTTTTCCACCAAATATCCTGTTATGTATTCAATGGAAAGATTGTGATTGTATAGTTTTATTGCTTCCTGAAAGCTCAGTCCATCAAAATTCAAATTATGCTTATAGCGTATAGACAATTCTTTAAGCTCGCTCATATTTTCGGGTCCGTGAAGTTCGTTTCCGAAAAATCTAAGAACTAAAAAAAATAGTACCGAAACAACTATCCAAATAATTGTCCACATCAGCGACTCTTTGAAAGAAACAACGTGTGCTTTTTTATCAAAAACACCCAAATCAATAATCAGAAATATGATTATAATAATTATAAAACCTCCGAAGGAGAGCAGTTCATGCAGATTCATGAGTTTATTTTTTGCAAAATTAAGAATAATATGCTTGCAAGATTATCATTGCAATCTATTATCCAACAATTTTTACAATGTTTTGTTGCTAAATTTGTAAATTTGCAAAAAAGCGATGCAATTTAGAACACAAATCCCCGCGTTAAATAGTGATATAGAGATAAATCATCATGATAAAATTATGATGTTGGGTTCATGTTTTACCGAAAATATGGGCAAAGCCCTAAAAAAGTTAAAATTTGATATAGACCTAAACCCGTTTGGTATCACCTATAACCCATATAGCATAGCCCAGCATCTGGAAATTTTAGCCAATGGGATACTGTTTTCTGAAAACGATTTAAGGCAGTATAACAATCTGTGGCACAGCTTTCAACATCACAGTTCATTTTCGTCAATTAGCAAAGAGGAGAGTTTGCAAAATATAAATTTCAGGTTGGAAAAGTCTTTTGATTTTTTGAAAAACTCTAAATTTCTTTTTATCACTTTTGGTTCATCTCACTACTATACTTTGTGTGAAACCAATGAAATTGTTTCCAATTGCCATAAATATCCCAGCAAGAATTTTAAGAAGCAGATTGCTGATATTGAGGATATTACAAAGGTATATAATGATATTTTTAAAAAGATTTTATCCATCAATCCCGAACTGAAAATTATTCTAACCATTAGTCCTGTTAGATATTTATCGGATGGATTTCATGAAAATCAGGTAAGTAAATCTATTTTGCAGATTCTTTGCTACAATTTGGAAAATAAGTTTGAACAGCTTAGTTATTTTCCTTCTTATGAAATAATGATTGACGATTTGCGCGATTATAGATTTTACGAAAATGACTTTATTCATCCCAACAATTTGGCTATAGATTATATTTTTGAGCATTTCAAAAAGGGATATTTCAAAAAGGAGACTTTGGATTTAATCTCAAAAATTGAGGAGATAAACAGAGCCATGCAACACAGAGCATTTTTCCCTGATAATGAGAAGTTTAGAGTTTTCAAATCGAAGATATTGGAGAATGTTGAGCAGTTAAAAAAACAGCACCCACATTTAAATATGGATGCTGAATTGAAATATTTTAGTGAATAAAACTATCTTTGAATATTGATTTTTGTTAGGGCTACATTGTCGCCTTCCGAAACAACTATCATGTACAGTCCGCTACTCAAGCCACTCACATCGGCTTTGAACTGGGCTTGATTGGGGTTATATGTCATCACCACTTGTCCTGAAATATTTACAATTTTCACTGTACGATTTTGCCAATCGCTGAATTTAAAATTGAGTTCATTGATAGCAGGATTGGGATATACAGCAAATTCGATTTCATTTTTCTCAACTTTCAGCTGCTCATCAAGGCAGAGCAAAGAGTTATATACATTAATTCTTCCCGCTCCCATTTTCCCTACAAATTCGGCATTGTGTTCATCTATATTATCACAGCCATTTTTCAGGCAGATAATTAACTCTTCAGGGCTTGCCTCTGGTTTATACGACTTCATTAGAGCCAAAGCTCCTGCCACCATTGGGCATGCCATGGAGGTTCCATCTTGGTCGCCATACTCTTCAGACCAGGCCAAAGAGCTATAAATTCCTTCGCCGGGTGCCATCACATCAAGCCACTCACCATATTGTGAAAATCCGGGCTTTTTATCTTGTGCATTGGTAGCACCCACTGCCAAAACATTATCAAATCCTGCTGGGTAGTTGATAGCATTAGCTTCTGCACCTGGCAAAAAGCTACCACTTCCATCTCCATTATTTCCTGCTGCTGCAACGAAAATAATTCCCTGTTCAGTTCCTGCATTTATAAGTGTTTCCAGTGGTCCGAAACCATCAGCCTGTTCGCCACCAAAGGACATGCTAACAATGTGTGCACCTGCTGCTATGGCATAATCTATACCCTCTGCAGGTTTTTCGATAGCAAGGGGAATCAGGGCATTATTTGAAAGAGCTTTAATGGGGATAAAAGAAACGTTATGACTAACGGAGGCTATGCCAATACCATTGCCCGTAACACCTGCTGCAATGCCAGCACAGTGTGTTCCGTGAGTATAAACCATTTCGCCCCAAAACCCTGGTGAATCGGGTGGACTTGGGTCGTTGTCTTCATCAGCAGCATCCCAGCCATTTATGTCGTCTATATATCCATTGCCATCATCATCAATTCCGTTACCTGCAATTTCAGCTTCGTTTATCCAGACATTATCAGCCAAATCAGGATGAGATATTTTAAAAGCATCATCTACAATGGCTATTTTCACATCTTTACTGCCTGTTGTTAAATCCCACGCCTCGTATGCATTAATTTTTTCTAAGTAATATTGCTGTCCAATTTTGGGGTCGTTGGGAATAACAAACAATTTTAAGATTGGACTTTTTTGTGCCCACTCCACTTGTGGAATATTTTGCAAATCTCGAATAAGATTATCTACTTGCGAAAAATTGGCAAAGTCAACGCGGTAGATTCGCTCTACCCTATAATCTTTTGTACGAAAGGGTGATTTCAGTTTAAAAACATCATACTTTGAAACCATTTCGTTTAGAAACGCAAGCTCATCAACATATTGGGTTGATTTTTCGTAGCTTGGAATTTTCCACTGGCAGTCGTTTTGCAACTTAAAATATACTGCTCCATCCCAATAGTTTTCGTAATGCGTTTGGGGAAACGCCCACTGACCTACAAACAAAGTCAATAAAACAAATAATACTCTTTTCATAATGTGTGTGTTTGATTTTAGTATTTATATAAAAAAAGGTATAGAGTTTTCTATACCTTTTTTCGTTATTTCACAATATTATCTAATAGCGTTTATAAAGTCGCTATCGCTGAAATATTTCATAAATTCTCTGTCGTCTTTGGCTTCTGCTTTATATTTAGCATCCATGTCGCAAGCTTTTTTCAAATTGCTTGTTATTCCATTTTTATTTCCAAGACGAGCATTTGCTACTGCAAGCAGGTAGTAAACCTCAGCTGATTTATCTTTAATACATTCTAAGTTTTGAACAGCCGCTGAGTTGTTTGAAGAAAGAATTTGTGCCAAAGCTAGGTTGTAATCACAAGTTTTATTTCCGAAAAGTCCAACTGCTTTTTGGTAATCACCTTCTTTAACACTAAACATTGCTAGGTTATAGTTTTGGTTAACACCGTTTTGGCTTGAGCTTTCAATATATGATTTTGCTGAAACCCAATCGCCATTAAGCATAGCAAGAACTCCTAAGTTGTTCAATACTAGACCATTGTTTGGCGAAAGTGTGTTTGCTTTTTCTGCTAATGTTTTAGCTTCATCATATTTGTTTTGCATAATTAGTACAGTAGCTAAGTCGTTGTATCCTCTCCAATCTTCTGGATAAACTTCGATGGCATTTCTGTATATTCTCTCTTTTGTTGCCATATCTTCTGTAAGAGTAGCAGCATAGAAAATTTCTTTATTATCCAATTCTTTTGGATTTGAAGTAGCAAGGTTTGCAATTTCGCTATCAGCTTTGCGAGGCTCTAAGCAAGACATTTTGAAAGTAGCACGACGAAGTGGAGGAAGAATATTATCTTCAATCTCTTTATAAATAACTGTCATGTTACGAATTTCTTGCTCACGACGACTTACGTCTGGCTGGTTGCGTACAACGTTAAGAATAGCATTTTTATCTCTAAGGTTTGAGTTTTCAACCGCTCTCATAAATCCTGCCCAGTCTTCACCATTGGCTTTTGCTGTAATTTCTGGAATATCAAGCTGAACGTCTCTAAGTCTAATTCTTTCTTCTCTAGCTTTCTTTTGTTTGTATGATCTAATTTCGCTCTCATACCAATTCATTGCTGTTTTGCTACGAGCTTCCGAAAGTTTGATGTTACGCGACTCTTCACCTTCTGGCGATGCCCATGCGTTAAGAGTAAACTCTTTAACTTCGTATTGCTTGTAAACAAAGTCCATGAATTTTTCTAATTCTTCTTTTGCATCTTTATTTAGATCTAATCTCCAATCTAAGTTTGAAAGGTCAACTTTATAGTATATAGAAGCTGTTTCTGTAATAATAACCTCTTTTTCGTATCCGTGATCGGCTACCATAAGGCTTGTACCGCTACCTGGCTTGTCTTTTGACGACAGGTCGGGTTTAACTATTACTCTTTGACTTGTATAAATTATTCCATCAGCAAACTTAACTTCTGGCATTACAGCTGTTTTCTTCTTTGTTCTGGCTGTAGCTTGAGCATAAAGCTCTGAGCTGTTAAATTTAGGATCGTAGTCGAATGTGTCGGTATAGCTGAATGAGCCACCATTTTTTCTACCAATAACAGTACCTTCTCCTTCTGCTTTTTCACCTTTCAGGTATATTGATTTTAATTCTAAAGTTCCTTGTTCTGTTCTCAAAACAGGTGTTACAACCATAGTTGCTTTTTTGCGGAAATATTTCGCAGGTACTCTACCACTTACTGATACTGTAACTTTTCCACCATGAGTTTCCAAAACCTCTGGCTTTACTTCGTATCGTACTTCGGGGTATTTTTTTACCATTTTTTTAAGACCACAGCCTGAAAACATGGCTGCAGAAATGACAAAAAGGATAGTTAGTTTTAAACTGATTTTCTTCATTTTTTTCTATTTTAATTCATTCAAATTTTCAATAATTGTTGCAAAGTTAAATTATTTTTTATTACTGTCAAAATTAATTTAAACAAATATGCTATATAAGGCACATTTTATACCAATTGCACTCACAAAACGGACCAATCTGCTTTACAAATTCACCATCGGTATCACTCATCAAACTCCTCATCTGTTTCCATTAAATTTTGACTTTGTTCTCTAACAATATTAATATCATCTTTTATCACAAAAGCATTTATATATTCTGCCTGAATTTGTTTTAAGAACCCATAAGCCTCATGTTTTGTTCTAAAATTGCCAACTCTAACCCTAAAGTTTGGCTCTCTGAAACTCATATAAGCGGGTATTTTAGGATATTTAGCTCTAAATATCGACATGGCAGTTTCGGCCGCAGAACGGGAGTTGTTCCCCGACTGAAAAAATATTTGGATTCTATATCCCGAAATTTTTCTAACCCTTGCATTGGCTTGAATATATTTTTCTGTTAGCTGACTAACTTCCAATGACTGCTCTATGTTCACTTTTTGAGATATTGCCATCAGAGGGAAAAAGGCTAAAATTAGTATAAATATTATTCTATTAGGAACTGATTTCATGTGCATAATAATTATGATTTAACAGCAAGTACTGGAATTGGAGATTGATTTATAAGTTGCTGTGCCTCTTGTGCAGGCATTGTAGAGAGTTCGGTGGAGTTTTGCTCTGTCATTATTACCATTAAATCTATCTCGGAATTTGTTATAAACCTAATTATATCAGCCGTGATATTGGAGGTTACAATACTATCTTGAAAGCAGGTAATGCCCTCTTTCTCCAACATTTTAAATGCCATTGTGGTAGATTGGTCTGCTTTTCTATTTATGGTTTTTAGGGGCGTTGCATATAGCGTAAGCACCTGAACCTCAGCATCAAAAACCTTAGCCATTGGCACTATTGTTTCAAATTTCGCCAAGGTGTCGAGGGTATGATCTACTGGTGCTAAAATTCGCATTTGGGGTCTATTTGTAAAATCAAAATCGGGTCGAATGGCTATCACCGGACAAGGCACCGTTGAGACTGTTCTAAAGGCGTTGCTGCCAATCCAATAATCCTCAAAACCAGAGCCTCCATGTGTTCCTAATACAACCAAGTCTATTTCATATGATTGGGTATAGCTAGCCACCTCTTTATAGACCTTGCCTGTTCTAATTTTCGACTTAATTTCCACATCTGCATAGAGTTTTTTGAACTCTTGAATTTGAGCTTCTAAACTCTCATTGGCTTCCTGCTTCACTCTTCCCAAAACGTCATCGTCGGTGAAATCTAAGGCTGATGTGTTATCTACCCATAATAAGGTTATATTGGATTTTGTCTTCTGAGCTATAAATCCAGCATAATTCAATGCATGCACTGATCCAGAAGAGAAGTCTGTTGGCACTAAAATGTTTTTCATCGTTTTAAAGCTTAGAGTTTGTTTGCTAAATTATATAATATATTTTACAAAAGCAATAAGCTTGAGCAAATATTTTCTTTTATGGCTTGCCTCATAAGAGCCAAGTTGTTGTGTTGTTTTGGGAATTCAGACTCAGCCAAACTCTTTAGTGCTTTCCTTCGTCCTCATCCTCAACGTCTTGCATTTTGTGCTTTCTGAGACAGCCTTGAGATTTTCTAAAGTAAATAAATTTGAGATAGTCCCATTATTCTTCATCAAAATATAAAGTGGCTCTTGGGTTTCGGATGGTGTATTTTACAAATTGTTCATCTGCATCAAATCCATCTCCATACATTACGCCATCTTTGTTGGTTCTTTTTATAAATACATCTGAATAAATTTTCCCTTGGAGCTGATCCCAAACAATACGCTCTGTTTCAATCACTTCATCGTTTTCATAGTTGTTAATTACCACATTGCTTTTTGCCTCCATTATTTTTTTTGACTCATAATTTATGGCATATTTTGCTGTGAGGGTGCTTTTAACCTCATTGGAGTCGTTGTAGCTCTCTATTTTAATTCCCTGAGGAAATTCCGTATAATTTTCTTGATCGAAGTATTTATTCAACTCTGGAGTAGTCAACACAAATTCAACTCTTCCAGAGTCGCTATATATCATACGCACATCTTTACCCGACTCTTCAGGCTCTCTGTCTTTTTGTGTTAGAACTTGAACCTGCTTTAAATCATTTTCACATGAAAAAGTCAAGATTGCTATAAAAATAGCAATCTTGACTTTCATAAAATTTCGGATAAATGTTTTCCGATCTAACATTATTTTACAGTTGTGGTTTCGTTAATCCAGCAACCAACTGTGTATGATTGACCTTTTTGCAGTCCGTAGAAGAAAATGGTTTTGTTATCAGGAAAACGCGATCTGGCTCTTCCCATTCTCTCGTTTGCATCATCTTCCAATGATTTATCGATGGAGCGAGCTCTAACATATTTATCATATGCTGCCCAATATGCAACGCGTGTTGTTAGCTCATCATCACCACAGCTTGCTGCACTAGCCATATACATATCACCAATTAGCAAATATGGCATTCCGCTACTTGGATCAATCTCGGCATATTTGTATGCATGCTGACGAGCCACATTGTATTGTCTTAACTTGCTACACGCTTCAATTAGCAGTAAATACGCTCCTGCTTTATCTGAATTATCTTCATATTTATCAATTGCTTCTTCCAAATAATCTTTTGCTCCAGAATAGTCTTCTTTTTTAAATAACATATATCCCATTAAAAATGCCGAGTATGCAGTTGGTTGTATTTTGTGTAGGTTTTCTGTTGCCGCAAAGAACACTTCATTTTCGGTACATTTCTTTCTATTCAAAACTCTAGTTATCCTAGTAAGTACATCTATATTTTCTTCATTGCCTTTTAGTTTTTTCTCATATATATTCACTAAGTCTTCGCAAGTTGCGTATGGAGTAAAACGGGCTTCAATATTATTTTTCACTGTATTGTATCCGTCAAGAGTTCTGTTGAACAGAGCTGTATCTTTGGCAATTTTTTGCATAGTTTGGTCATAATTGGCTTTTTCAATCATTCCATCTGCCAACTGCTCGTTGAGCATTTCAATTTGATTTAAAGATACATTGATTTTGTTTGTGTAATCTTTAATATTAAAATCTAAAATATCTCCTGCTCTATCATATGCTTCAACTATAATTTCTTTGTCGGCATCATTGTTTTGGTAGTACAGCTCAGCTGTTTGGAAAAAACCATCGATTACGGGTGCAGAAGTGGTGTTTCCTGCAAGACTCACCGCACGGTCTAGCATTTCATAAGCTTTGTTCCAAATCATGATAATACTATCATTCAATTCGGCTATTCTCTCTTGATTTCCGTCTTTTTCAGCTTGCCTGGCTCTTGTTATATAAAATTCGGGAACATATCTAATATAGTCGATAGACTTACGTCCGAGAACAAATGCTTCTTCACCAAAATATTCTATACGAGCGTCATAAACCATCATTAGTGTATCAACTAATTGCTCTCTACGGCTCATCAATTTTGTACTTCTAATTTGATAATCTATCAAAACTGCTCCATTTATATATATATTTTTGGACATCTGAGGACAAATCTCAAAAGATTTTTGCCATGGCTCATAGGCATCTTTAAAGTTTCTTTGTTTGTAAAACTCTCTAAACAGTGAAAAGTTTGTTACACACGACACACTATCAGTGCCAAATCTGCCATCTGTAGTACTTTCTGCTTCTTCTTGCGAAAATAACTGAAAGGATAGTCCCAACAATACTGATAATACAATTAATTTAAAACCTTTTTTCATTTTTATTTTATTTTTTCAATTAAACTTTTTAAGTGTTAGTCTAACTTACGACGGTGAAACCATCTTTCGTAAAACTGCACACCAATTTGTATATTAACGTAATTTATTCTGATTAAATTATTAGTCGTTGTACCTAATTGTCCAACTTCTATACCAATATTCACATTATTTAACGACCTACGCAGTGGTAAACCCATTCCAACATTCAAAGAGATGTCTCTCAACTGAGTATTTTTCAAATCCAAATGCGATTGATGATATTTAAAACCTGCTCTATATTTTGCTCTATTAAAAAATGATGGACTGTTATAATTGGGAATATACATCCCACCAAGGGCAATTTTCATGCTGTTTTTCAAAGAATCGCTTTGACCAAACTGTGTGAAACTTGACCAGTTTTGAAATTCAAAATCTAAGCCCAGCATAAATTTATTGGTTTTCCCATATGCCACTCCGCCACCAGCCTTAAAAGGAACTGTAATGTGAGCTTTTTCGTTCAAAATCAATTCAGTGGTATCGCCCATTATAACTTCATCGAGATTATTGAGAGAATAAACTCCACTCAAAACTGTGTTTCTAGAACTCAATTTTGAATCTAAACTATAAGTTGCACCTATATTAAAATATTGATTATTTTTCATTTTTATATTATAGATGGAACCAAACTGAAACACATAACCTTTCATGTTATTACTCTCTTTGTTCAAGGTATTGAAAGTTAATGTGCTATCAAATTCAATTTTTCTTGTTCTGAAAACATTACCAAAAACATAGGCTGCATTGGCACCAATAGACCACTGTGGCAAAATATTATACGAAAGTCCCATATTTATTTGGGTTAAACCTCCATCTCCTTCGTAGATATATTTTACAGAACCTATATTTTCAACCATCTGTTTGTCTTCCATCAGATATCCTATGTCGCTAAAAGGTAAAATTCCAAAACTTGCTTTTACAGACTTGAGCAAGGGAAATCCTATTAAAAAATAGCTCAACGACGTGTAATTAGAATTTTGCGAAGCAGAGGATGAAATCAAATTGCTGGAAGATGATATCATAGCAGCGTCAAAAACAAAAGACATACTATCAAAAGCTGAATAAGATGCTGGATTTCCAATATTTATGGTTTGTGGGTCCAAAATAGCTTTATTAATATTACCCATGGAATAGACACTAAGGGCACTCCTATTTTGAATATCACCTAAGCCATATCTGGAATATGGTGAGCTTATCCTATTTTGGGCAACACTAACAAATGCACATAAAAGCAGTGCTATTGTGAAAACTATTTTTGTATTATTGTATTTCTTCATTAAAGTCTAATAAATAATTCAAACCGAGAATTACAAAGTTTGAGACTGCAAATATCTTGTTTTTAAGTATTTTTTCAAAACTATTTGCCCCCCCTCCAGTCATAATTATTCTTAAATTCTCATAATTTGCAGAATATTCATCAATTATTCCATCAATTTCGGCTCGCATTCCGTTGATAACACCCGACAATATGGACTCTTCTGTGTTGGCACCTAATAATTTGTTAAAGTTTTGATACTTTACCAAGGGCAAATTACCAGTAAAAGCATTTAATGATTTGAATCTCAAACTTAAACCCGGCGAAATGGCTCCGCCATGATAAGTATTATCGCAATCTATAAAATCGTAGGTGATGCATGTGCCAATTTGAATTATTAATCTATTCTCGTTTTTGAAATTTATTTGAGACGCTGAAACAACAGCAATTCTATCCTGACCAAGACTTTCGGGGCTTAAATATCTATTCTCGAAAGGTAATTTTGTTTCTGGACCTAAAAAATGGACTTTAAATTTCGATTTTAGGTAGTCGAAAAGCTCTTTTGTGTCATCTTTTTTTCTCACAGAACTAACAATGCAATATTTTATGCTATATTTTTCAATAATTTTTTCCACATCCTCAATTTTTATTTTTGGGGATGAAAAATGCTCTAAAACTGCGTTGGAATCAGCCACAGCACACTTTATTTTACTATTTCCAATATCAAATATAAGATTCATTTTCAGTAATTTTCTACAAATTTATTTTTTATTTTTGATTTTTTCCAATAAAAGTTTGGAAAATAAAAAAATTGTAGTAATTTTGCAGTCTCAAATGAAAGGGCGTCGTAGCTCAGTAGGTAGAGCAGAGGACTGAAAATCCTTGTGTCACTGGTTCGATTCCGGTCGATGCCACAGAAAGAAAATTCTTTCATTTTGTGTGTTTTGGTTAAAAAAGAGATTGTCTCCCTGACAGTCTCTTTTTTTTTTATTACTACTTTTTCACTATTCTATCTGGGTTTTCTGTCAAGAACTTTGCCCATCCAGAATATTTATCTCCTCCAATATCAGAAAAATCTTTTTGTAAGTGATGACAAATGGCAACAGCAATGGCATCTGTGGCATCCAAATCAGTAACATCTGGATTTAACTCTACCATTCTGTCCACCATAGCTGCAACCTGCTCTTTTGAAGCCGACCCGCTACCTGTTATTGCCTGCTTCACCTTACGTGGGGAATACTCCTGAACAGGAATGGAGCGGTATAGAGCTGCAGCTAAACAAACCCCTTGTGCACGTCCAAGTTTTAGTGCCGATTGAGAGTTTTTTCCCACAAAAGGAGCCTCTATGGCTAAAAAATCTGGATGATAAGAGTCTATTATCCTCAATGTTGTTTCAAAGATTTTTTTTAGCTTTAAAGCATGATCTGGCAAGCGACTCATCTTGAGAACATCCATAACCAACAAATCAATTTTATTCCCTTTTGTCTTTATTACACAATAACCCATTATATTTGTACCCGGATCTATTCCCAATATTATCTTTTCCAATTTTGTTGCTTTTTATGATTCAGAAGACAAAACTATTAAAATATTTAAACATAGCGATAAATGCTATCATTTTCGTTGCAACATATTACTATATAGTATCTGTTTTTGTGGATAAAAGCATCTCAATTAGCGACTTCTCTTTTGAAGATGTTTTTAATGTAAAATCCATTTTTTTCTTGTCTTTTCTGCTACTTTTGATGATAATAAATTGGGGAATTGAGGCATTAAAATGGAAAATAGTAAGCAAACCTATTGCGAATTTTACTTATCTTGAATCCATAAAATCGGTTTTATTAGGTATATTCACCGGACTATTTTTACCCAACAGAACTGGCGAATTTATTGGCAGAGTTTTTTCCAACGAAAATGTAAATAGAAAAGAGTTATTTGTACATAATATCATTGCCAATATTTCGCAAGTATTAGTAACACTAATTTTCGGACTTATTTCTATAATATTTCTGGGAAATTTTGCCCAATATGTTTTTAGCTACATGGGCATAAATGCTGTTTTGATTTCAATAATTAGTTCAATATTAATATTTGCTCTGCTTTTGGTCTATTTTCTGCTACCACAGCTTAGCAAAACAAAATTTTTCAGAAACAAACTCCGCAATTGGCTTAGTAAATTGAAAAATCTTCCCATAAAAACTCTTGTAACAATATTGAGCTTAAGTGTTCTCCGATTTTTGATTTTTAGCATACAATATATATTGGCTTTTCGTTGGCTGAATATTCCCATTTCCAGCTTGGATTTAATTGCTCTTTGCTCCATATATTTTTTAATTTTGGCAGTAATTCCTTCTGTTGTTTTTACCGAAATTGGCATTAGAGGGAGCGTTATGCTGATATTGTTTATGGCTTGGTTTCAGTACAGTTCAACACAGATTAACAATCCTGAAATTAATATCCTTTTTGCCACTTTGGCAATTTGGATTATAAATATTATTATTCCTGCCATTGTGGGAAGTTTGTTTATGTCGAAACTAAAAATATTAAAACAATGAGCTATATATTAATCATATCTATTTCATTATATATTTCCATTTTCGGCTATCTTCTGTTGAACTACGATAGAAAAACTAAAGAAAAGAAAGACAAAAGTGAGCTAAATTTAATTTCCGTTTTAATTCCTTTCAGAAATGAAGCTAAGCGGATTAATACCATTTTAAACTCCATTAAAAATCACAGAACGGATAAAAATATAATTATTGAATATATATTTATTGACGACCACTCCAGCGACGATAGTGTAGAAATTATTTCAAAAACGTTAGGAAATTTTGACAATTTCAAAATCTTAAAACTTTCGGACACTTGGGGTAAAAAAGCTGCTTTGGAAGAGGGAATTAAAATTGCAAAAGGTGAAATAATTATACATACCGATGCCGACATTGAATTTTCCGAAAGCTGGATTTACACACATTGGGAGGCTCATAAAGATAAAACCCTAAAACTGCTTTGCGGCGGGGTAAGCTCTTTTGGTGAAAGCAGTCTGTTTTCGCGAATGCAAATAATTGAATTAAACTCTCTTCTAACTTCATCATATATTTGTTTGAAAGCCGGTAAGCCTACCATGTGCAATGGAGCAAACTTGAGCTACAAAGCTGATATAAAGCAAGTTGTAATTGACTCTTTTAAGGAGATTAAATCAGCATCGGGTGATGATATATTTTTATTGTTCAAAATAAAAAAGATTTTTGAAGCGAAGTCCATAGATTTTCTAACAGATGAAAAATCGGTGGTTTCAACTCCTGTTCATGAAAAATTATCTGAACTTTTTAGGCAGAGACTTAGGTGGATAAAAAAATCTTCGGAATATAAATCTATCTTTGTTTTACTCTTTTCTTTTTCAGTTTTAATGGGTAATTTAGCCCTGTTTTTATCCTGGATTTATCTGTTTATGAGTAATTTCAGCCTGTGGTCTATC
>LSQX01138557.1_pt1 | contig 37461 bp, 37 predicted proteins | sample 654561 | NCBI WGS metagenome assembly LSQX01 (sample SAMN04489861, study PRJNA283612) | anaerobic digester metagenome | isolation source: 4 biogas reactors fed with cattle manure at either 37C or 55C with and... | place: Denmark: Kongens Lyngby | collected 2014 | reverse complement strand
ACCATTCGCCAGCGCATCGACCGCATGTTCGAGCTGGAAAAGATGGAGCAGGACGGCACCTTTGAGCGCCTGCCCAAAAAGGAAGTGCAGACCCTGCGCCATGAGTATGCAAAGCTGATCAAGTTCCTGGGCGGAATCCGTCATATGAATCAACTGCCTGACGCCATCTACGTGGTTGATCCGCGCAAGGAGAGAATCGCTGTTGCGGAAGCCCGGAAACTGGGCATACCGATTGTCGCCATTGTTGACAGCAACTGCGATCCCGATGAGATCGATTACATTATTCCCGGCAACGACGATGCGATTCGGGCGATCAAATTAATTTCCTCCTGCATCGCTGATGCCTGCCTGGAAGGAAAACGGAGCCTGGAAATCCCTGAAGAGATGGAGCAAATGGGTGATGGCGGCGCCGCTGTTTCCGAAGCGGAACCGGTTTTACCTCCATCCGAGGCTGAAGATGAAGCGGGAGAGGCGGAAGCGGCCGTAGAAGGCTGGGAAATGCAGGCGGAGGAAACAGGGGAATAATAGGTTCAGGTGTGATCGTTAGTGACAGCTTTTTGACCTTAAGGAGGGAATAAAGTTGCAGATAGATGCTCAAGAGGTTAAGGCACTGCGTGAAAAAACCGGTGCAGGGATGATGGATTGTAAAAAGGCACTGGTGGAAGCCGGTGGAGATGAAGAAAAAGCGATCACCATTTTGCGGGAAAAGGGACTGGCGGCGGCAGCGAAGCGGGCCGGACGGATTGCGGCAGAAGGCATGGTGGAATCGTATATTCACCTCGGCGGCAGGGTCGGTGTCCTGGTGGAAGTCAATTGTGAGACCGATTTTGTGGCCCGGAATGAACAGTTCCGTACCTTTGTCAAGGATATTTGCCTGCAGATTGCGGCAACCAACCCCGCCTATTTGAGCAAAGAGGATGTGCCGGCGGAGGTCCTGGAGAAGGAGCGGCAGATACTGCGCACCCAGGCTTTAAACGAAGGAAAGCCGGAGAAAGTGATCGATAAAATCGTCGAAGGCCGGATCGAGAAGTTTTATAAGGAAAACTGTCTCCTGGAACAGCCGTTTATCCGCGATCAAGAGGTCACGATCAAAGATCTTCTTGTCTCCCTGATTGCCAAAATCGGTGAAAACATCGTGATCAGGCGCTACAGCCGCTTTGCGCTGGGCGAGGGGATCACGGAGTCCCCAGGCAGCAGCAGCTAAGGGAATGCTCTTACAAAAAAGAACACTGTCGCGGTGTTCTTTTTTTCTAGGCAGCAGGGTTATGGTAGCCAATTGTCGAAATTATCCTTGGTTCAACCTGGAGGTAGAGTTGTGCAAGAGCCAGCAAGTAAACCAGTATATAAACGGGTTGTCCTCAAGCTGAGCGGTGAAGCCCTGGCCGGTAAGCTCGGCTTCGGCATTGACCAGGAAGTTTTAGAAAGTATCGCTTTACAGATCAAGGAGATCCTTGAACACGGCGTTGAAATTGCAGTGGTGGTCGGAGGCGGCAATATCTGGCGCGGCGCCCCCGCCGGGAAGAAGGGCATGGATCGCGCCACAGCCGACTACATGGGCATGCTGGCCANNNAGCCTTATATCAGGCGCCGGGCCATCCGCCACCTGGAAAAGGGACGGGTAGTCATCTTTGCCGGAGGCACTGGAAACCCGTATTTTTCAACAGACACTACCGCCGCCCTCCGCGCGGCGGAAATTGAAGCCGAAGTGATCCTGCTGGCCAAGGGAAAGGTAGACGCAGTTTACGATGCGGATCCCCTTAAAAACCCGAACGCCAACCGCTTTACCGAGCTGGATTACATCGAAGTGATTAAACGGGGCTTGGGAGTGATGGATTCCACCGCCGCCTCTCTATGCATGGACAACCAGATCAAGCTGGTTGTTTTCGGGTTAAACCCCGGCAATATTAAAAAAGTGATTATGGGAGAACAAATCGGTACCGTGATCAAGGGTGGGTGAGAAATTGTTTGAGGAGATTTATAGCGAAGCCGAAGAACGCATGAATAAGGTAATCGCCGCCTTTCAAAGGGAGCTGGCTGGCATCCGTGCCGGCAGGGCTTCTCCCGCACTGATGGATCGCATCGAGGTCAATTATTACGACACTCTGACACCTTTAAAGCAGTTGGCCAGTATTGCCGCGCCGGAGCCGCGGTTGCTGGTTATTCAGCCGTGGGACAGGAGCTCCATACCGGAGATTGAAAAGGCGATTCTTAAATCCGATCTCGGTTTGACGCCAACCAATGACGGCACGGTGATCAGGCTTTCTATCCCGCAGCTTACGGAAGAACGGCGGCGGGAGCTGGTGAAACTGGTGCGTAAAAAGGCGGAGGAGAGCAAAGTCGGGATCCGGAATATCCGCCGGGACGCCAACGAAGAGATCAAGCAACTGGAGAAAACCGGGGATTTATCGGAGGATGAACGCCGCCGTTGCCAGGACGAGATCCAAGAGTTAACTGATGAAAAAATTAAGGAAATTGACGCCGTCCTTGAGCTTAAAGAAAACGAAATCATGGAAATATAACGCCCCTATTGAACAACTGCGGGGTGCATAGGGCGGGGGGCGGAGTAACTCAAGCGGCTCTCTTCAGTTGCATGGAGGGAGCCGCTATCATTGAACGGGTGATCGGATGACAGATTTCAACACACAGGAACAACAGGAGCAGGCTCTGCTGCAGAAGATTGATCGCACGCGTATTCCCGCTCACATTGCCATGATCATGGACGGCAACGGCCGCTGGGCCAGGGAACGGGGTTTGCCCCGCTCCGCCGGGCACAGGCAGGGTGTGGAAACGGTGCGCGAGGTGGTCAGCTACAGCCACGGTCTCGGGGTAAAAGTACTGACCTTGTTTGCTTTCTCCACTGAAAACTGGAACCGGCCGCCGTGGGAAATCAACTTTTTGATGAGCCTGCCCGAACAGTATCTGCACACGGAACTGCCTAAACTGGTTGAGAAGAACGTGCAGATCAACCTGATCGGCGACCCCGAAAGGCTGCCGGTGCAGGTTAGAAAAGCGATCGCCGAAGGCCGGGAAGCGACCCGCCGCAACACCGGCATGATTTTAAATTTTGCTTTAAATTACGGGGGGCGCATGGAAATAGTGCGGGCGGCACAGGCGCTGGTCAACGATGTCCTTTCCGGGAAGACCGATGCAAGGGTTGATGAAGGGAAATTTTCTTCTTATCTATACACAGCGGCCATTCCGGATCCGGATCTGTTGATCCGCACCAGCGGCGAACACCGGATCAGCAACTTTTTGCTCTGGCAGCTTGCCTATAGTGAACTGTGGTTTACAAAGGTTTACTGGCCCGATTTTAACCGGCTGCACCTGCTGCAGGCCATTTATGATTACCAGCAGCGACAGCGGCGGTTCGGGAAGATCTAAGTCCTTGGCGAAAGCCTCGGCAACAAGAGTAGCAGTTTCAATGGACAAAGTAAGGGTGGTGCACAGATGTTACGTCTGCGCGTAATCTCGGCAATGGTGGCCATACCGATAGTGCTGGGGGCAGTTTACCTCGGCGGGCTGTGGTTTGCCCTCCTCTTGCTGTTAATTCTTAACCTGGGCATGCGGGAATACGCCGCCATGCTCAAGTCCGCAGGTGCCAGCCTGTCGCCATTCATTGGCTACCTAGGGGTTTCCGCCATCCTGGCTCTGATTTATTGCCGGGCCGATGCCTGGATTTTTCCGCTCATCATTTTACTTTTCCTGGCCCTGTTTACGGCTACAATGGCCTGCTATCCGCGAGTGCAGCTCTGGGAATCAGCTTTGTACTTATGGGGCATAATTTACCTGGGCGGCCTTGGTGGATTTTTACTGTTGATCCGGCAGTTTTCCCCGGCCGGAATGCTGTTTCTGATCGTGCTTCTGGTCGGGGTCTGGGCTAACGACAGCTTTGCTTATTTCATCGGGATCAAATGGGGCCGGCATAAACTGGCACCCTCCGTCAGTCCGAACAAGTCCATTGAGGGTGCGGTGGCCGGCATTGGCGGAACGATGTTGCTCGGTGCCGCGGCTGCCCTCTTCCTGCCGCGGCTGTTGCCCTTGGGCCTAGTTCAGGTTCTCCTGCTGGCGGCAGGGATCGCGGTTTTTGCCCAGCTCGGAGATTTAATGGAGTCGGCGCTGAAACGGCAGTTCAAGGTAAAAGATTCGGGCCATCTGATCCCCGGGCACGGCGGGATCATGGACCGGATCGACAGCGTGATCGTGGCTGCTCCTTTTGTTTACTATTTTATGATCTTTGGCGGTTAAAAAAACAAATGGCACAGTATATATAGATTAACGGGCAGGGGAGAAGGCAGATCTTATGGCAAAGCGGATCGCGATCCTGGGTTCCACCGGATCGATCGGACAGCAAACACTCGCGGTCATTGCATCACTGGGCCCCGCTTACCAGGTGGTAGCTTTAACCGCCGGACAGAATGCCGCCTTGCTCGCGGACCAGGTGAGGCGTTTTCAACCGCAGTTGGCGGTGCTGAGCGATAATCAGGCCGCGGCAGCGCTGGCTCAAGAGCTGCAGGGATTCCCCTGCCGGGTTGAGTCCGGTGCAGAAGGCCAGGTGCTGGCGGCTACATGGCCGGAGGCCGATTTAATTGTCGCCGCGCTGGTTGGTTTCAGTGGCTTTGAACCGGTTTTGGCGGCACTCACGGCAGGCAAGCGGGTAGCCCTGGCCAACAAGGAATCACTGGTTGTGGGCGGGGAACTGCTGGCGGCCAAAGGGCTGCTCAAGCAGGAGTTGATTATCCCGGTGGACAGCGAACATGCGGCCATCAGGCAGTGTCTCGGGAGTGCGCCGCCCGATCAGGTTTACCAGATCTGGTTGACCGCATCGGGCGGACCGTTTCGCGGCTGGACAAGAGAACAGTTAAAGGCGGTCACGCCGGAGCAGGCACTGGCCCATCCCAACTGGCGCATGGGAGCAAAAATCACGGTGGATTCGGCCACATTAATGAATAAAGGCTTTGAAGTATTGGAGGCGCGCTGGCTGTTCGGATTGCACCTGGAGCAAATCCGGGTTGTGATCCACCCGCAGAGCATTGTTCATTCCGCAGTGGAATTTATTGACGGCAGCATTATCGCCCAGCTAAGCAAACCCGACATGCGGCTGCCGATTCAGAACGCCTTAACCTTTCCGGAAAGGCAGGAGTCCAGGGTGGAGCGCTTGAGCCTTTTTGGGTGTGAACTGAGCTTTAGCGAGCCTGATACGGCCTCGTTCCCCTGCCTTGATCTGGCGTATAAAGCCTGCGCCGCAGGAGGGACTCTCCCGGCCTGCCTCAATGCGGCCAACGAGATCGCCGTGGCCCATTTCTTGCAAGGAGAGCTGGCGTTTAACGACATTCCCGTAGTGGTGGACGCGGTCCTGCAAAAACACGATCCGGTTTACCTCCCCGGAATAGAGCAGATTAAGGCCGCCGACCGCTGGGCCCGCCGGGAAGCGCGGCATCTGATTGCAAAGATGAGCAAATAGCGGGAAGAAGGGAGTCAATGAACAGGTGCTCACGTTTATCGCCGCCGTATTCGTTTTTGGCATAACAGTTTTTGTTCACGAATTGGGCCACTTCATCCTGGCCCGGTTAAGCGGCATCAGGGTGCTGGAACTGGCACTCGGGCTTGGCCCCAAGCTAGTTGGCTTTCGCCGGAATGAGATCAATTATTCACTGCGCATCTTTCCCGTGGGCGGCTATTGCCGTATGCTGGGGGAGAGCCCGGAAGAAGCCAATGAACCAAACAGCTTTCCCAGCAAGCCGGCGCTCCACCGGGCCGCCGTTATGGCAGTGGGCCCCTCGATGAACCTGTTATTGGCCTTGGTCATTTTATTTGTGATCTTTTTCTTTCTGGTGGGTACCCCGCGCACCGATACGACTATACTGGGTCAGGTCTTCAAGGATTCCCCCGCTGCAGCGGCCGGCCTGCAGCCCGGCGACACTGTAATCTCCATTGATGCTGTGCCGGTGCACAACTGGGCGGAGATGGTGGCGCTGATCGAATCACGGCCTGACGAAACGGTGGCGATCGTGGTCCGGCGCGATGGCGAAGAGCTGGAATATGCTGTGCAGATCGAAGCGGTGCCCGAAGCGGGAAAAGGGATGATCGGGGTAGCAGCGCCGGTCCAAAAGTATCGTTTTGCCGCTTCCCTTGCGACCAGCCTGGAGCGTTTCGGGGATGTGATCCTCTCCATGTATCATGTCATTACCGGGCAAGCCCCATTCGATGTGATCGGCCCGGTCGGCATCATTATTACGGTGGGGGAGGTGGCGCAGACCGGTTTTATCAACCTGCTCTGGTTGATGTCGCTGTTCAATATCAGTTTAGGCCTTCTCAACCTGCTGCCCGTTCCGGCTCTCGACGGCGGCCGCTTGCTCTTCATCCTGGTGGAAGCGATCCGGGGGCGCCCCCTTGACCCGGAAAAAGAAGCGTTAATTCATTTTATCGGCTTTGCCGTGTTAATGGTCTTGACTTTGCTGGTCACTTACAACGATTTGCTGCGGTGGGATATTTTTCCTGGCCGGTAAAGTGTAACGCAAGTTTTATTCATAATGGCATTTTTGGAGGCAGGCGAACCAATGCCTTATGAGAAGTGAGAAGTGGGATGTTAGAAGTGAGAAATATAGACTATGTTACTCTGGCTAAGGTTTAAAGCGTCTGATGAATTTCACCACTAACTTCTCACCTCCCACCTCCCACTTTGCAGGCCGCCGGCACAGGAACCATGGAAGGCGACTGTCGAGGGCAGCCCAGGCGGAAGACCGCCGGTGAGCCGCCAAAACTTCTAACGAGTGAACCGGAGCGAAAGCCTCAACAACAGGAGCGGTAAGCAAAAAGATAGAGAACTTTCCCCTTGATATGATATACGGAGGTATATTTATATGGACAATCCTTTTCGCCGCAGGCGCTCCCTGGCCGTGCGCGTCGGAAACGCGGTTATCGGCGGCGACGCCCCCATCTCGATCCAATCGATGACCAATACCAAAACCGAAGATGTGGCGGCAACCCTGGGGCAGATCAAGCGCCTGGTGGAAGCGGGCTGCGAACTGATCCGGGTCGCAGTGCCCCATGAAGCTGCGGCACAAGCCCTGGGGCAAATTGTGCGGCAGTGTCCCCTGCCGGTAATCGCGGATATCCATTTTGATGTCCGCCTTGCCTACCTGGCCCTGGAGCAAGGTGCCGCCAAGATCAGGATCAACCCGGGGAATCTGGGCGGGAGAGAGAAGCTGGCGGAGCTGGCGCGGCGGGCTGCGGAGAAAGGGGCGGCGCTGCGCGTGGGCGTAAACGCCGGATCCCTGGAGAGAGCGCTGCGGCAGCAATATGGCGGCGCTACACCGCAAGCCCTCGTCGATTCGGCGTTAAGCTATGTAGAAGAGTTGGAAAAAATCAATTTTCACAATGTGGTTTTATCCCTCAAGGCGGCCGATGTTCCCACCATGATCGAGGCCTACCGCCGCATTGCCGATCAGGTGCCCTATCCGCTGCATCTGGGAGTAACGGAAGCAGGTCCCCTGCAAAGCGGGACGGTCAAAGGGGCGGTGGGGATCGGCACCCTCCTTGCAGAAGGAATCGGCGACACGATTCGCGTCTCGCTGACAGCAGACCCGGTGGAAGAGGTTCGCGTGGCAAAAGAAATTTTGCAGGCACTGCGGTTAAGGCAGTTCGGACCGGAGCTGATCTCCTGCCCGATCTGCGGCCGCTGCCAGGTGGACCTGCTGCCTTTGGTGGAGGCGGTGTCCCGTTTTTTACAGGCTTACAGGCGGCCCATCAAGGTGGCGGTAATGGGGTGCGCCGTCAACGGCCCCGGTGAAGCAAGGGAGGCAGATATCGGGGTTTCAGCGGGGAAGGAGCACGGGTATATTTTTCGCAAAGGGAAAGTAATCCAAAGCGTCGCCCCCGAACGGATCCTGGATGCGCTGCGCGCAGAGATCGAGAAACTAGATCTGGAAATAGAAGAGATTTAAGCTCCCTTGTGGAGGAGGAATACCCTTAAACGATCTCCCTGGCTGGTTCAGGCCGTCGTGGCCCGGCGGCGGTTCGAGTGACGTACGGATGAGGAAGCCTTAAGGGTTGAGAATATTGATGTGATTGAGCTGGATTAAACCTAACCCAAAAAACTAATGAGGATATTCTTTCTCTTCCTTGCATTTGAGCTTGATTTATGATATTTTTATGGTAAAGAATGTGGTTAAGCGGCAGTTTTTCTGGTTAAGGGTGGGGTTTCCCACTCTTTCCTGTTAAAAGAGAGGAAAATCGCTGCTGCGGCCTGCAGATACATTTGTTAAGAGCCGTCTACTCCGAAGGAGGCTGGTAGCATGAAGGACAAATCGGTGCAGAAAATAGTTACAGAGTTGATTGAACCATATTTGGAAGCTCTCGGCATGGAGCTGGTTCACCTCGAATACCGGGCCGGAAACAGAGGATCCTTGACAATCTATATCGACAAACCCGGCGGTGTCACCATAGGGGATTGCGAGAAAGCAAGCAAAGGTATTTCCGATTTGCTCGATGCCTACGATCCGATCCCGCATCGCTACATGCTGGAGGTATCTTCGCCAGGAGTTGAGCGCCCCCTGGTGAAAAGACGTGATTTTGAACGTTTTCTTGGAGAACCGGTGAAAATATCCACCATCGAGCCCATTGACGGTGCAAAAAAATTTACCGGCATGCTCGCCGCGGTGAAAGGTGATTTTATTGAGCTGCGGATGGAAGACGGCCAAAATATTGAGGTGGCGTTTGATAATATCAACAAGGCCCACCTGCGGTTTACCCCGCCGCATTAGGGGCTTAAGGAAAGGAGGCGATTGGGATTAATACGAAGAACAAAGAACTTTTTGCTGCCCTGGAAATGCTGGAAAAAGAAAAGGGGATCAGCAAAGAGACCCTCTTTGAAGCACTGGAAGTGGCCCTGGTTTCAGCTTATAAGAGGAATTTCCATTCTACTCCCTCTTCTGCAGTGCGGGTAAGCGTTGATCGCGAAACGGGAGAAATCAAGGTTTTCGCCCAGAAAAGAGTGGTTGAAGAAGTAGAAAACCGCCAGCAGGAAGTGGAGCTGTTTGAGGCACGCGTTTATGATCCGCGCTGCCAGATCGGCGATCTGGTAGAGATGGATGTGACCCCGAAAGAATTTGGCCGGATCGCCGCGCAGACGGCCAAGCAGGTGGTGATTCAGCGGATCAGGGAGGCGGAACGGGAGCATATTTATGAAACTTTTTCCGACCGGGTTGAAGATATCATCACCGGCCTGGTGCAGCGCTTTGAGCAGCGCCACGTCATCATCGACCTGGGCAAGGTGGAAGCGGTGCTGCCGGCAGAAGAGCAAATTCCCCATGAACGCTATCGCCAGGGAGAGAGAATCAAGACCTATATTGTGGAAGTGAAAAAAACCACGAAGGGTCCGCAGGTTATCGTCTCCCGCTCGCATGTCGGTTTTCTGAAAAGATTATTTGAACTGGAAGTGCCGGAGATCTATGACGGCATCGTGGAAATCAAGGCGGTAGCCAGGGAACCGGGCTATCGTTCCAAACTGGCAGTCTGGTCACGGAATGCGGATGTGGATCCGGTTGGCGCCTGTGTCGGGCCCAAAGGAACGAGAGTCCAGGCCGTCAGCAACGAGTTAAAAGGGGAAAAAATTGATATCATCAAGTGGAACGAGGAACCGGAAATCTTTATTGCCGGCGCATTAAGCCCGGCCAAAGTGTCGGAAGTGGAGCTGCACTCCGAGGAACGGACAGCGAGGGTGATTGTGCCCGATAACCAGTTGTCGCTGGCCATTGGGAAGGAAGGTCAAAACGCCCGCCTGGCGGCAAGAATTACCGGATGGAAAATCGATATCTGCAGCGAATCGCAGATCGCCCAGGAGCGCCTGTCGTCGCTGGGCTTAATCGACAGCCCTTCGCCCGGTAATGAACCGGCAGCTAAGGAAAGCACGGAAAACAATACCCTGGAAAGCGAAACTGCGCCTAATGAGGCGGAGAGTGAAAACGTAGAGCAAGAGACTGCCGATTTGCTGCGCGAACAGGCTCCTGAGGAGGCTTCAACTGGCGATGGCCAAAGTACGTAAAATCCCGCTGCGCATCTGTGTCGGCTGCCGGGAGAAAAAACCGAAGCGAGAACTGGTGCGGATCGTCCGGACGCCTGAAGGCGAGGTTCTTCTGGATTTGACGGGTAAAAAATCGGGGCGTGGTGTCTATATCTGTCCCCGGGAAGCATGTTTTAAACAGGCTTTGAAGGCGAAACAGTTGGAAAAAAATTTAGAGCGCTCGATTTCAGAGGAGGTTATTGCTGAGATAACCGCTCTGCTGGAGCAGCAGGAAGATGGGCGCTGACGTGCAATCCTGCTGCCGGCAGTATGAAACAAGGAGGGCTTACCTGATGGAGGTGTTCTAGGTGAGTAAAGTCAGAGTATATGAACTGGCCAAGGAACTGGGTACTACCAGCAAGAAGCTCATTGAAGTTATGGAAGGCATGAATATTGCCGTTAAAAATCACATGAGCACTCTTGAAGATGAACAGGCGGAGAAAGTGATTGCCATATTAACGGGCCAGAAAGTTAAACCTGCCGAAACCAAGCCGCAGGAAACGCCGCCTCCGGCGGTGGAAGAGAAGAAAAAGAGTGCACCGCAAAAACCGAAAGCGAAGGCGGAAAAGGTTCCGGCCGGGCGAAAAGCGCGCAAGGCTATCCTCGAAGAAAGAGAGGCCGCGGCAGCCCGCAGGCAGCGCCGCAAGCTCAAGCTGGAGGGAGTCGTTACTGTGGCCGAGCTGGCCGGGCATCTTGATGTGCCCCCCACCCAGCTCATTACCCAACTGCTGGAACTGGGCATCCCCGCCAATATGAACCAACCCCTTTCGCCTGATACCCTGGAACTGCTGGCCGACGAATACAATGTGGATCTGCATTATGTTGCTGATCCGATGGAGCAGGAGCTGCTGGCGGAGAGTGAAGGCGATGATACGGATAAGAACATGGTCCCGCGCAAGCCGGTGGTTACCGTGCTCGGCCATGTTGATCACGGCAAAACCTCGCTCCTCGATGCTATTCGCCATGCCAATGTTACCGCCAGCGAGGTGGGCGGCATCACCCAGCATATCGGCGCCTACCAGGTTGAAATCCAGGGCAAGCAGGCTGTTTTCCTCGATACACCGGGACATGAAGCATTCACCGCCATGCGTGCCCGGGGCGCCCAGGTTACCGATATTGCCATCCTGGTGGTGGCGGCTGATGACGGGGTCATGCCGCAAACGGTGGAAGCGATCAACCACGCCAAGGCGGCCAATGTGCCAATCGTGGTGGCGATCAATAAGATCGATAAGCCGAGCGCCAACCCCGACCGGGTTAAGCAGCAGCTTTCCGAGCACGGACTGATTCCCGAGGAGTGGGGCGGGGATACGATCTGCGTCAATGTTAGCGCCATCAAGGGTGAAGGCCTGGATGAGCTCCTCGAAATGGTCCTGCTGGTGGCTGAGGTCAGTGAACTCAAGGCCAACCCAAAACGCCCGGCCCGCGGGACGGTCATTGAAGCCAAGCTGGATAAGGGGCGCGGCCCGGTTGCTACTGTCCTTGTTCAGGATGGCACGCTGCGCGTTGGCGATCCGATCATTTGCGGCTCCATCGCGGGAAAAGTGCGGGCCATGATCAGCGACAAGGGCGAGCGGGTTAAAAAGGCGGGACCGTCCACGCCGGTGGAGGTGCTCGGTTTAAGCGACGTCCCCATGGCCGGCGACCGCTTCCAGGTGGTCGGAGACGACCGCCTGGCGCGGCAGATTGCCGAAAAAAGATCACAGAAAATCAAGGCTGCCACCCAGCGCTCCCAGCGGATCACTTTAGATGACCTTTTTAAACAGATCCAGGAGGGTGAAGTAAAAGATCTGAACCTGATCATCAAGGGCGATGTCCAGGGTTCAGTGGAGGCGCTGGAAGACGCCTTGCTCAAGCTCAGCTTTGAAGAGGTAAAAATTAAAATTATCCACAGCGGTGTCGGCTCGATCAGCGAATCCGACGTGATGCTGGCTTCGGCTTCAAATGCGATTATCATCGGCTTCAATACCCGTCCGGATAGCAATGCGCGCAAGCTTGCGGAACAGGACCGGGTTGACATGAGGCTTTACCGGATCATCTATGAAGTGATCGAAGACATTGAAAAGGCGGTCTCCGGCCTGCTGAAGCCCCAATACAGAGAGGTGATTTTGGGCCAGGCTGAAGTGCGCCGGGTATTTAAAGTATCACGGCTGGGCAGCATTGCCGGTTCGTATATCACGGAAGGGAAAATAACGCGGAACGCGACCATACGCCTGATTCGCGATGGCAAAGTGATCCACGAGGGTGGAATCGATACGCTCAAAAGGTTTAAAGATGACGTGCGCGAAGTGGTGAGCGGTTATGAGTGCGGCATCCTGCTGGAGAATTTTAACGACATCCACGAAGGGGATATTCTGGAAGCCTTTATTATGGAACGGATCAACCCTTGATGAAGGAGCCCATTTGCCTTCTCGACCGTAGTTGATTATGGCGCCATTATGCCGAAAAGGAGTCGTGGAAAGATGTCTGAAACCAGGGCGCGGCGGGTGGCCGAACAGATTAAAAAAGAGGTTGGGCAGATTATCAGCATGGAAATGAAAGATCCGCGCCTGGCCGCGTTAACAAGCGTTACCGATGTCCAGGTCTCCCGGGATTTGCGCTATGCCACCATCTATATCAGTGTCTACGGCACACCGGAACAACAGGAGGAAACCATGCAGACCATAAGCCGGGCGGCCGGTTTTATTCGCAGCGAGATTGGGAGGCGGATCAGGCTGCGCTACACCCCGGAAATTACCATCGCACAGGATCAATCCATGGATTATGGGAGCCGGATCGATCGCGTGTTAAAAACTTTGCAGGATGAAAAGAATGGGGAGTAATGAAACTGCAACGGGTTGTTGAACTAATCGAGCAAGAACCAGCTTTTAACCTGGTTTCCCACGTCTTACCGGACGGAGACAGCATCGGGTCTTTACTCGCGCTCGGGGAGGCGCTGCAAAAGCTGGGGAAGAAAGTTGCACTTTTTTCTCCGGGGACACTGCCGAAAAAGCTATCCTTTTTAAAAGGCTACAGCTCCATCGCCGGCGCGGGCATGGATACCGCTGCCACACCGGTTGTCCTGGTCCTCGATTGCAGCGATCCGGAGCGGTTGGACCTCTTCAGAGAACCGGTGCTGCAGGCGCGGGAGATCGTCAATATCGATCATCATGTCACAAACCGGAGCTATGGCACGATCAACCTGGTCGATCCGCAGGCTTCGGCTACGGGAGAGATTATTTTTAGACTGCTGCAGGCTCTGCGCGTCCCCCTGACCGCTTCCATCTGCGAAGCCCTTTATGTAGCCATCGCCACGGATACGGGCTCCTTTAAATATGACAACACCACCGCAGCAGCGCTCCGGGTTGCCGCCGCTTTGCTTGAATACCCGCTAAAAATCAGTGAGCTGGCCCAGCGGCTCTTTGATGAACGCCCGCTGGCCTTTTACCGCCTGCTGCAGGAAGCCCTTGCCACCCTGGAGCTGCATGGCAACGGTAAAATCGCAAGCATGACCGTCAGCCGCGAGATGCTGGCCAGGCACGGCGCCGCGATGGAAGATATAGAGGGAATCATTAATTATACCCGCAACATTGAGGGGGTGGAGATCGGGATTCTCTTTTTCGTGGAAAACCCCTCAGAAGTGAAAGTGGGTTTTCGTTCGCGCCAGGTGGACATCAGTGTGCTGGCCGGAAAATTCAACGGCGGCGGCCATCCCAAGGCGGCCGGCTGCCGGATTTACAGCCCATATGCGGTGGTGAGGGAGCAGATATTGCGGGAAGCAGAGAGCCTGTGGGAATCATATGATAACGCAGGAAAGGAACGGTCGTGAACGGAATCCTGATCCTTAACAAGCCCACCGGTCCTTCGTCACACGCGGTGATCGAAAGGGTGCGGCGTTTAATCCCCGGAGTAAAAGTGGGGCATACCGGAACCTTGGACCCGGCAGCCTCCGGAGTGTTGCCGGTTTGCCTCGGCAAAGCCACCCGCGTGGCCTCTTACCTGATGGATTTGCCCAAGGGCTACCGGGCCGGGGTGGAACTGGGTATCGTCACCGATACGGAAGACGCTAGCGGTAGGATCCTGGCCCAATCGCCTGTGCCGCCGCTGGACAGAGCCGGGATTGAAAAGATCCTGCAAGGGCTGACCGGGGTGCGGGAACAAATCCCGCCGGCCTATTCTGCGGTTAAATACCGCGGCAAACCGCTTTATTACTGGACGCGCCGCGGCGTGAGTACGCCTGCGCGCCGGCCCAGAAAGATTGCGATTTACCGGCTCGCGCTGCTTGAATACAACCCTGCCGGCAAACCTCACCTGGTCTGCGCCGTGGAGTGCTCGCGCGGCACCTATATCCGCACCCTGGCCGCTGAAATCGGGGAGCGGATCGGCTGCGGGGCGCACCTCTTCTCGCTGGTGCGCACTTTTGTCGGCCCGTTTACCCTGGATCACGCCTCCTCTCCCGGCTCCCTGGAGGAAGCAGCCCGGCGGGGTGCGCTGGAGAATCTGATCTTGCCGATGGACCGGGCGCTGCTCCATCTCCCCGGCTTGCATGTTGACGATCATACACTTCTGGCGTTAAAGCACGGCCGGCCGGTGCCTGTAGCCCAATTGGAGCTTCAGCCGGAAATATTAACTTCTGGCGGCGAGCCGCTGCGAATCTATGATCGGCTGGGGAATTTTAAAGCTCTCGCGAAGATCGAACATACTGGTAATGAATGCAATCTTAAAACCGTTAAATATCTGGCATAAGGAGAATTGTAAGGTACAAAATGGAATTGATTCGCGGGATCGACAAATGGCCCGGAAAAAAGAAAGATCCCCTTTACTTGGCCCTCGGCAATTTTGACGGGGTGCACCGGGGACACCAGACTATCATCAAAACAGCGATCCGGAGAGCTTGCGCTGCGGGAGGAAGCAGCGCAGCCTTAATCTTTGATCCTCATCCTTCAATGCTGCTGCGGGCGGATCAGCCCTTTGCCCTGCTCACCGATATTGCGGACCGGGCGGAGCTGATGGCGGAGCTGGGACTGGATTACCTGATCGTGGAACCGTTTACCGCGGCGCTGGCCGCCATATCACCGGAACAGTTCACACGCCTGTTTTTAAAAGAACGACTGGCCATCGACGGTGCGGTGATCGGCTCCGATTATTCTTTCGGCTGCGGGGGCTCGGGCTCCGCGGCAACTTTGCGGCACCTGGGAGAAATTTTAAATTTCAAAGTTGATGTGTGCCCCCTCTTGCGGCACGGTGATAAAATCATCAGCAGCTCGGAGATTAGAAAATTGCTCGGCGAAGGCGAGGTAGAGGAAGCTGCCGTGCTGCTCAACCATTATTTCATGAGGCGGGGGCGGGTGATCCGGGGCAGCGGGATTGGACGGAAAGCGGTTTTCCCCACGGCAAACATAAGCAGCCTGCCGCACCTGGTCTGGCCCGGGAGCGGTGTTTATTTAACCGCGGTTGGCGGGTTCGCAGAGGGCTTGCGTTTTGGGCTGACCCATGTGGGGGACAGGCCGACCTTTGCTTTGAAGGCCATGGGTGTAGAGACCCACATCCTTGATTTTGACGGGGAACTTTATGCCCGCGAACTGAGCCTTACTTTTTTAGCCAGGCTGCGCCCAACGCAGATGTTCGCCTCGGCGGAGCAGTTGAAAAATCAGATTATTGCTGACCGGGATAAGGCCGAAAATCTGATCAGGAACCGCTTTCAAAACCTGATCAAGGATAAAAAAGGCTTTGACCGGCTCTGGTTGCCGTGAATAATGCAAAAAATATATATAATAATATGATCAAAAATCAGGCGATCATCTCTTGATTCGTGATCGTTTATCTGATAAGATTTTATCTATCTGTGAACCGCAATGGGCTAGGTTTGATGTTTCCCGGCTTCATACTTGGCCTTGCGGCGATTAAAAATAGTTGGGAGGTAAAGTCAGTGCTGGATCAGGAAAAAAAGCAGGCCATTATTTCCAAGTACCAGATGCATGAAGGGGACACCGGTTCCCCGGAGGTCCAAATCGCGTTACTAACGGAAAGGATCAATTACCTTACTGAGCATTTAAAAGAGCATAAGAAGGATTTCCATTCACAACGGGGTTTGCTGAAAATGGTCGGCAGAAGGAGGGGCTTGTTGAACTACCTGCGCCGTAAATCCCCGGAACGTTACCAGGAAATCGTGAGCAAACTGGGATTGCGCAAGTAACGAAATCCGAGGCGGGGTTGTCCCCGCCTTTTTAGCAGTGAAAAGAAAGGTGGTTAGAATGCATGGAAACAGTTTCTATGGAGATATCAGGAAGAACACTGACTTTGGAAACAGGTAAGCTGGCCAAACAGGCCAGCGGCGCTGTCCAGATCAGATACGGCGACACCGTCCTGCTGGTTACGGCAACCATTGCGGATGAACCGAAAGAGGGAATCGATTTTTTTCCGCTGACAGTGGATTATGAGGAGAGGCTTTACGCCGTGGGCCGTATTCCGGGCGGTTTTATCAAACGAGAAGGGCGGCCTACGGAAAAAGCGATTTTGAATGCGCGGCTCACCGACAGGCCTTTGCGGCCGCTGTTCCCTAAGGGTTTGCGCAATGCAGTCCATATCGTCTCGACAGTTCTTTCCGTTGATCAGGATTGCGCGCCTGAAATCCTATCGATTATCGGCGCTTCAGCGGCGCTGTCGATCTCCAAGATCCCGTTTGACGGCCCTGTGGGTGCAGTCATCATCGGCCTGGTGGATGGTGAACCGGTAATCAACCCCGACCTGGAGCAATCGGCCAAAAGCAGACTCCACCTGGTAGTGGCCGGAACCAGTGAAGCGGTGATGATGGTGGAAGCAGGCGCCGCAGAAGTGAGCAAAGAAGATATCCTGCGCTGTATCGAGTTTGGCCACGCAGAGATCAAAAAAATAGTGGCGCTGCAAAATGAACTGGTGGCACGAGTCGGCGTTCCGAAAATGGAAGTCCCGCTCTATGAGCCCGATCCGGTCCTGGTGGAACGGGTTGAGCCGGTTTTAAAGGAAAAAATAAAAGCCGCCCTGACGGTGCCGGAAAAACTCGAGCGGGAAGAGCGGCTGGCTGCGGTGAAAGCGGAGCTGCTGGAACAATACCAGGAAGAATTTCCGGAGCAGGAAGAGAATTTGAAAACGATCTTTGAAGCGGTCCTGAAAGAAACGATGCGGACCATGATCCTGGAAGAAGGGCGCCGCCCGGACGGTAGGGGGACTGAAGAGATTCGCCCCATCAGTTGCGAGGTCTCGGTGCTGCCCCGGACGCACGGTTCAGCCCTTTTTACGCGCGGGCAAACGCAGGTGCTGAACGTCTGCACCCTCGGCACCCTGCGCGATGCGCAAATTTTGGACGGCTTGGATATAGAGGAATCGAAGCGCTTTATGTACCATTACAATTTCCCGCCGTACAGCGTCGGTGAAGCCGGTTTTATGCGCGGTCCCGGACGGCGTGAAATCGGCCATGGCGCGCTGGCGGGACGGGCCCTTGTGCCGGTTATCCCCGACGAGGAAACATTCCCCTACACGATCCGGCTTGTCTCCGAGGTGCTGGAGTCAAATGGTTCCACCTCCATGGGCAGCGTCTGCGCCGGCTCCATGGCCTTGATGGATGCCGGGGTGCCCGTGTCCAAGGCTGTTTCCGGAATTGCCATGGGGCTGATTAAAGAAGGCGACCGGGTGGCCATTCTTTCCGATATCCAGGGCATGGAGGATTTTCTCGGGGACATGGACTTTAAAGTAGCCGGGACCGAGGACGGGATCACCGCCCTGCAAATGGATATTAAAATTAAGGGTCTCTCCAGCGAAATCATGGCCAGGGCCATGGAGCAGGCCGTGACCGGTTACAAGTACATTATGTCCAAAATGAAGGAAGCGATCAGCGCACCGCGTCCGGAATTGTCGCCGAACGCACCGCGGATGATCACCATGCAGATCGACGTGGACAAGATCCGCGATGTGATCGGACCGGGCGGCAAGGTGGTCAACAAAATTATCGCGGAAACGGGAGTGGACATCGACATCGAGCCGGACGGCAAGATCTATATCGCCGCCGTGGATATCCATGCCGGCGAGAAGGCACGCCAGATGATCGAAGCGCTGGTGGCGGATGTGGAGCCCGGCAAGACTTACCTGGGCAGGGTGACCCGCGTGGAACCTTATGGCGCTTTCGTAGAGGTCCTCCCCGGAAAGGACGGGCTGCTGCACATCTCGAACATGGATTATAAGCGGGTCGAAAAAACCGAGGATGTGGTCCACCTGGGTGACCTGATCGAGGTCAAAGTAACCGATATTGACGAGAAAGGCCGGATCAACCTTTCGCGGAAGGAGCTGCTGGAAAGGCCTCCCGGATACAAGGATAACCCGCCTTCGAAAAAGCGCAACCCGCGGCGCAAGAACAAGAACAAGGAGCGGCATTAGCGAAACGCTTGCCGCCCATATGCCGGGTAGGGACAGACCTGCAAGCACAGGCCTGTCTTTTTTATTGCCTTTTTGCCCCCAGATCCCATCCGGCGATGCCGCCGCCATTGAATATGGACAGGTTGAGCCGCATAAATATGCTAGAGCATTCGATTAATCGGCAGTGGGGGCGGAGGGGCATCCTTGCTTAAGAATGTAAAAATAAAAAAACTAGCCCTTCTCGGCCTGGTTCTAGCGGCCGCTATTTTATTGCTCTCCTTGAATGAAAAAATTCCCGCTGCCGAAGAGGCCATATATTTCAAAGCGGGAGAACGGCACCGGGTCGCGTTAACTTTTGAAACTCTTTGGACGACCAGCGACCTGGAGGAGATCCTTGCGATTCTAGAAAGAGAAGCGGTGCCGGCAACCTTCTTTGTTACCGGGACCTGGCTGCAGCGGAACCCGGAAGCGGTGAAACAGATCCTTGCCGGCGGACACGAAATCGGCAACCACACTTTGAATCACCGGGTCATGCTCCAGCTGGAGAGCCGTGAGATCGTGAGGGAAATCAAGGAATTCAATGACCTGGCCCTGTCGCTCCTGGAATACCGGCCGCGGCTCTTCCGGCCGCCGCTGGGGCTCTATAACGACGCCGTGGTGAAGAGGGCCAGGCAGCAGGGTTGCCGGACCGTGTTATGGTCGGTGGAATCCTATGATCTGATCAGTAAGGGCAGTGAAGAAATTGTGGAGCGGGTTAAAGGGCGCCTGCGCGGTGGTTCCATCGTTGTGTTCCGGGTTGGGGCACCCTTTCTACCGGAGGCCCTGGTGGAAATCATCGCCGATTTAAAACGGCGCGGTTTCGAAGCGGTTACCGTGAGCGAGCTGTTAATGTAAGGGGAGAGACCGCAAGAGCGGCAAACCTTTTTTTCAGTGATAAACAATGATGAAGGGAAGGGAATGGTATGGCGTCGGCAGTACGATCCGGAAAATGGCTCAAAATCGCATGCGCCATAGCCTTGGTAATCGCGATCATTCTGCTGCTCTTTCATTTTGATGAACCGCTGCGCCGCCGCCTGGGCGGCGTTAAACCCGGTGTCCGGCTGATGGGAGAAGAGATGACGGGCTTGTTTCGAGCGGAGGTGGCCGCCATCGTGGCAGAGCTTGCTCGCTCCCAGGGGCGGAAGCCCGTAGACGCCATCCTCGATGAAGCTGCCGGCGCGCTGATCCCGGAATTAAACGGGATTGAGATTGACTGTGAAGCAACCATCGAACAAATTATGAATGCGACGCCCGGCGCCACGGTCGCGCCCGTTTACCGCCAAATCCTGCCGTCCATTCGCTGGGAGCATTATCCGGCACGGCCCGTTTACCAGGGAAACCCCCGCAAACCGGCGATTGCCTTGATGATCAATGTGGCCTGGGGTGAAGAGCATCTTCTGCCGATGCTCGAAGTCTTGGAGGAGAACGGCGCCCGCGGGACTTTCTTTCTCACCGGGAGCTGGGTTGAAAAAAATGCTGATCTAACCCGCCGCATCATGGAAGGGGGGCACGAATTGGGCAACCACGGCTATTCCGACAGCGAAGTGCTCCCGGAACTGGACTCGTGGGAGATCGCCAGCTCGATCCGGCGGACAAACGAGGTGATATTTGAGGCCGCCGGCTGTTACCCCGTTTACTTTACCCCCCATAAAGGCGAGTTCAATGATCTAACCCTGGAGCTGGTATCGAGGCAGGGCATGCGCACGGTGCTCTGGACCCTTGATACTATCGACTGGCAGAAACCGGGAGTCGCCGCCATGCGCGAAAAGGTTCTTAGCGGGATCGGCCCCGGCCAGATCGTGCTCATGCACCCCACCGAAGATACGGTGACCCTGCTCGAAGAAATTATTCCGGCCATTCAAGAGCGCGGTCTAGCCCTGGTGACGATGGCAGAGCTCTTCGATCCGGCCTGGTTGGGCCAAACGGCTACTGGAGCAGAGGCATGAACAGAAGATTAATCATGCTTGCCGCCGCCTGTGCCGCGGCGATCTGCTTTTTACTGGCAGTGCATCTGGGCGGCTTCAGAGAGAAAATAGCGCTGGCGCCGCCGGTAGTCAAGCCGGGAGTAATGCTGGAGGGAAGCCTGGTTGAGGGCATGCGCCGCTCTGAGGTGGAAGCGCTGGTCCGGGAAAAAGCGAAAACCGTCAACTGCCTGCCGCGCAATGCCTACCTGGACCGGGAAACAGGGGAGCTGGTGGCGGAGGTTGTGGGCGCCATGGTGGATGTAACCGCCACCGTGGAGAAGGTCATGCAGGCGGAGCCGCATAGCAGGCTGCTGCTGGAGCTGATCGAGCTGGATCCGGAGCTCACCAGCGCCCACTTTGCGCGGATCACCAATGAAATCGGCGCCTATCATACCTGGATCGGCGGAGGCGGCGGCAGGGCTACGAATATCATCCTCGCGACGGCCATGTTAAACAATTATATCCTCTTGCCGGGTGATCTGTTTTCATTCAACACTGCCAATGGGCCGCGCACCGCGGAGCGGGGCTACCAGCCGGCGCCAATCATTGTTGGCAATACGGTGGTCCCCGGGCTGGGCGGCGGGGTTTGCCAGGTTTCGTCAACCCTATATAACGCCGTGCTGGAAGCCGGCCTGGAGATCGTGGAGCGCTACCCGCACAGCCAGCCGGTCGGCTATGTGCCGCCCGGGCGCGACGCCACCATTTCCGATTATCTCGATTTTAAATTCCGCAACAACACCGATCATATGCTCATGATCAAGGCTTCTACCTGGGGAGGGCGGATCGACTTCCGGATCCTGCAGGATTAACCGCCCTGCAGCGGGAATTCCTATGAACAGCAGATCTGATTATACAACTCTTAGCAGAGCGGAGCTGATCAACATGAAAAACCCGGATCATGCCGATCCCGGCAGCAGTAATAATGGCCATGGAAAAAGCGGAGGGGGCCCCCCGGAGATCCCGGAAGTAATTCTGCCGGTAAAACAGGCGCCCCATGCCGCCGATCTGCCTCTGCCCCGGTACATGACCGACGGCGCCGCGGGCATGGATTTAAGGGCGGCGGTTGCCGAGCCGGTGCTGATCAAGCCCGGTTCGATCGAGATTATACCTACAGGCCTGCATGTGGCCGTGCCGCCGGGCTATGAACTGCAAATCAGGCCGCGCAGCGGCCTGGCCGGCCAACATGGCATCGGGCTGCTAAACTCGCCCGGCACGGTGGATGCCGATTACCGCGGCGAGATAAAGGTGATCCTCATCAACCTCGGGCGGGATCCTTTTACGGTCGAACGGGGAGATCGGATTGCCCAAATGGTCCTCTGCCCTGTGCCGCGGGTAAAGCTGCGGCCTGTGGCGGAACTGCCGCCGACGGAACGGGGAAAAGGCGGCTTCGGCCATACCGGTCTGGATTGACGAAGGGGGCTTTGTAAACCATGCGCTTAAGTGAACTCTCCCGCAAAGAGCTGGTAGACCTGCAAGGCGGCCAGTTCTGGGGGCCCGCGGGAAAAGCGGACCTGCTGATCGATGAAAGCACCGGCCAGATTAAATCGCTGGTGCTGGCCGGAAAATACGGTTTTTTTGGCTTTGGTGCCACTGAAGAGCTCTTTATTCCCTGGAGCGATGTGGTCAAGGTCGGCGGCGACGCCATCATCATCTCGATCAAGGCAGAATAAAAAAATAAGCCCGGTGAAATAATAATTGGCGACAACCTGAACACAGCAAAGGAGGCACTTGCGGTTATGAGCAGGGTAGTAATAGGCGTCTTTAATGAGAAAGACCGGGCTGAAAGTGCTTTGCAGGAATTAAAGGCAAAAGGTTATGAACGGGATTTATCTCTCGTGGCCAGGGATGAAGAAAAAGCCATGGACAGCGGTGCTGCCAGCTTTGGCGATCAAAATTTGGCTGAAGGAACCTACACCGGAGGAGCCCTGGGAGGCATCGCCGGACTTTTAGCGGGAGTAGGGGCCCTGCTGATCCCCGGCATCGGGCCCATCGTGGCCGCCGGACCCATCGCCGCCACCCTGACCGGGGTTGTGGGAGGCGGTCTTGCCGGTGGATTGATTGATTACGGGATCCCTGAAGAGAGAGGAGAGTACTATGAAGAGCAGGTTCGCCAGGGTGGCATCTTAGTCAGCGTGAAAGCATCTGATGAACGGATCGATGAAGCTGCTTCGATTTTGCGCCATTTCGGCGCCAGTGATGTGGAAACCCACAGCACTTAGGCGGGGAATCCCCTAGCCGCTGCGCGTAGATAAGCCAGGCTGGAAGGCCTGGTTTTTTTTTAACCATTTTCCGGCGCTCCACATATATTATGAAAAAAAGAATGCGGAGGAAAAGATCTCCTTGCCCCTACATAAAAACGTGGTGCTGCTTGGCGGCGACAGGCGCGAGGTGGAGCTTTACCGGCGCTGGCGCGAGCAGGGCATGAAAGTCAAAATGGCCGGTTTTGAGCACTGCCCGGAGGTGGCCAAAGCCGACATCTTTACGGAGAGCGATCTGCAAGATGCCGCGGTGCTGATCGCTCCCCTTACCGGGATCAAGGAAAACGGCACCGTTTCCGCCATCTATGCCGACGAGGCCCTTTCAGTTATCCCCATCATAAAGCGATCCCCCCGGCAAAGTATTGTTCTCGCCGGCAGCGTGGCTCCCGCCGTGCAAGCTCATTTACAGGGGCGCGAGCTGATCATCACCGGTGATGACGCCGAGCTGGCCCTATTAAATGCGGTCCCCACTGCCGAAGGGGCCATTCAGAAGGCCATGGAACTATCCGATTTAACCCTCCACGGCAGCTGCTGCCTCGTCATCGGCCTGGGGCGATGCGGCCGCGTCCTGGCCGGGAAACTGCAGGGTCTGGGTGCAAAGGTGACAGCGGTGGTGCGGCGCCCGGAAACAGCAGCCCTGGCGGAGACAATGGCTCTAGATGCCGTATTCCCCGCACAACTGGACCGGATTGTTTGCCGGGCTGAATTTGTGTTTAATACTGTTCCGGCACCGGTGCTGCACGCTGCGCTTATCGCCAGGATGCTGCCGGAAGCGGTGGTGCTCGACCTGGCTGCTGCTCCCGGGGGGACCGATTTTCAAGCCGCAGAAAATCTAGGGATCAAAGCGGTGCTGCTTCCGGGGCTGCCCGGTAAGAGAGCACCGCGGAGTGCGGCGCGGATTTTGGAAAGGGTTTATGGGAGAATTCTAAACGAGGTGGGAGAGAAAAGGTGAAGCTGGAAGGGAAAAGAATCGGCGTGGCGATGACCGGGTCCCATTGCACCTTTGGCCAGGTGATGCCGCAGTTTGGCTTGCTTCAAAAGGCCGGGGCAATCCTCTATCCGATCCTTTCACCGGCGGTGCAGACTACGGACACCCGTTTCGGTCCGGCTGTTGAGTGGGTGAAACAGGTGGTGGAGATCGCCGGAAAAGAGCCGTGGCTGACCATTACCGATGTGGAACCGATCGGACCGCAAAAATTGCTGGATTTGCTGCTGATTGCCCCCTGTACCGGCAACACCCTGGCAAAGCTGGCCAACGGCGTGGTGGACAGCAGCGTATTGATGGCGGCGAAAGCACAGCTTCGCAACAACAGGCCGGTGCTGCTGTTTATTTCCACCAACGACGGCCTCGGCCTCAACGCGGTTAACCTGGCGCGCCTGCTCAACGTGAAAAACATCTTTATGGTTCCCTTTGGCCAGGATAACCCGCTGGAAAAACCAAACTCACTGGTGTCGAAACCCGGAAAAATTCTGGCAGCGGCGGAAGCGGCGCTGGAAGGGCGGCAACTGCAGCCGCTCTTGGTTTAATCATTTTCCATTAGAGGCAGCAAATTACATTTTTTTGATTATCAGCCTTGATAGTGGTATACTTTTAGGAGGTGCCTAGCTTTGTCAGCAATTTTCGGTCCGATCATTACCGCCATGGTTACTCCCTTTACCGGAGAGGGAGCAGTCGATTATGAAACGGCAGCGAAACTTTCGCGTTATCTCGTCGAAAACGGATCGACGGCTCTGGTCGTGGCGGGAACGACCGGGGAGGGGCCGGCACTCAGCAACACGGAAAAAATGCAACTGCTAAAGACCGTTGCCGAGGCGGTCAGCGGCAAGGCGGCTGTAATCGCCGGGACAGGCGGGAACTCCACCACCGCCTCGGTAGAGCTGACCGGTCAGGCTGCGGAATACGGTGCTGATGGGGTCATGCTGGTTACCCCTTATTATAACAGGCCAAGTCAGGAAGGACTTTATCAACATTTCAAAACGGTGGCCGCCGCGACCAGGCTGCCGGTGATGTTATACAATGTACCCGCCCGCACCGGAGTCAATATGACTGCGGAGACAACGCTTCGCCTGAGCGAGATCGACAATATTGTGGGGGTTAAAGAGGCTTCCGGCAACCTGGAGCAGGTGGCAGCGATCTGCAAGGGGGCTCCCGGGGGATTTGCCGTTTATTGCGGGGATGATGCCCTGACCTTGCCGATGCTCAGTGTAGGCGCGCAGGGGGTAGTAAGCGTGGCCTCCCACCTTGCCGGCAACCGCCTGGCGGAGATGGTTGTCTCTTATCAAAAGGGTCAAACGGAGCGGGCCAGGGAGATCCACTGGGAGCTGATGCCGCTGTTCCGGGGACTATTCATGGCCACTAATCCTGTCCCGGTAAAAGCAGCCCTGGAAATGCTTGGCTTTAATGTCGGCTTACCGCGTTTGCCGCTGGCGCCGCTGAATGAAGCGGAGCGCAATAATTTGCGTGCGCTGCTGAGCAATTACGGGTTAATATAAAAACGGAAAAGCATTAGATTGATTACTAAATGGATAAATATAACGTTTAGGGAGGTTTAGACCATTTGTCCAAACGTTTAAAGAAAAATAATCTGCTTCAGCTTATACCCCTGGGTGGCGTGGGGGAAATCGGCAATAACATGTTCGCTTTGAAATACGGAGAAGAATGCCTTGTTCTCGATGCCGGATTGAAGTTCCCGGAAGAAGAGATGCACGGCGTGGACATTGTCATACCAGACACCACATACCTTTTGGAAAATCGGGAGCTGATCAAGGGGATTATCCTGTCACATGGCCACGAGGACCATATCGGGGCTTTGCCTTACCTGGTCAAGGATCTGGACGTTCCCATTTACGGGACCAGGCTCACCCTGGGGATGCTGCAATCGAAGATCGCTGATCATGAGGTTTTGCGCGGGGCGGAGATGCGGGAGTTCCATCCGGAACAACCGCTGGCGATTTCACCTGCTTTTAACCTGGAGTTTTTTCGGACAAACCATAGTATCCCGGATTCGGTTGGGATTGCCGTCCATACCCCGGCCGGAACAATTGTTTATACCAGCGATTTCAAGTTTGATCAAACTCCGGTGGACGGCCGGATAACCGATTTTCACAAACTGGCGGATCTGGGACGGCGCGGAGTTTTAGCGGCCATGATTGATTGCACCAATGCCGATCGCCCCGGTTATACCATGTCAGAAAAAGAGGTTGGCAAGACCATCGACGATATCTTCCGTCTTTCCCAGAGCAGGATTATCTTTGCCACCTTTTCCACAAACATTCATCGCATCCAGCAGGTCATCTCTGCTGCCCACCGCTACAAGCGCAAGGTCTGCGTAATCGGGCGCAGCATTATCAGTACCGTGGAAATTGCTTCAGAGCTGGGCTACCTTGACATACCGGAGGGGATCCTGGTCGATCTCGATCAAATTGATTACCTCCCCCACGAGCAATTGGCCCTGATCACTACCGGAAGCCAGGGCGAACCGATGTCCGCCCTGACCCGCATTTCGCTGTCGGAACACCGCCGGGTCGAAATCGTGCCCGGTGACACTGTGATAATTTCGGCCACGCCCATTCCCGGAAATGAAAAACTGGTTTCCCGGACTGTAAACAACCTGTTTAAACGAGGCGCTGAAGTTTATTACAGCGATATCTCTGGAATCCATGTCTCCGGCCACGGCAGCGAAGAGGATATTAAGTTGATGTTGAACCTGTTGCGACCGCAATATGTCATTCCTGTGCACGGCGAATACCGCCATCAGATTCACTGTGCCAAGATTGCCGAGCAATTGGGCCTACCCCACGAGCATATCTTCGTGGTCGAACCGGGCACAGTCATGGAATTTATGGAAGGCGAGGGCCATATCGCCGGCTCGGTGAGCGCCGGCAAGGTAATGGTTGACGGCCTCGGGGTTGGCGACGTGGGGGACGTGGTTTTGCGCGACCGGCGCATCCTGGCCGAGGAGGGGATCCTGATCGTCGTCCTGGCCATCGATTCCGAAAGCGGGGCTGTGGTCAGCGGTCCGGAAATTGTCACCCGCGGGTTCGTTTATGTCAGGGAATCGGAAGAGCTGCTGGAAGAAGCAAAACAGACCATCGAGAGTAAGATTGCGACGCTGGGGAGGGAGCAACTGCTGGAGTGGAGCATAGTGAAATCAAATGTGCGGGATGCGGCTTCTAGTTTCTTCTTTGAAAAAACCGGCCGCCGGCCCATGATCATGCCGATCATCATTGAGCTGGCCGCCGATAAAATCGAAGACCATTAAAGCTTTAGGCTGTGGCTTCAAGCAAGGGAGGAAAGAGCTTTTCAAGGCAGGCGGCCCCGATTAGAAGTTGGAGGGTTTAAAAGGAATTAGCGCGTTGTTGCAGAAATAGGTCTTTGTCTGTTTATCTATGTCGAATGATAGCATATCTTGTTATGCCGGAGCTTTTTTTCGGGCCGTGAACAGAGCCTTAGAAATCGGCTTTTATCTCACCGCCAGCCGTTTCCGGGTGTTATTCCCAGGTTCGCTTAAAGGACGAGGATCCGTTATAGTAAAAGCGCCTTGAGGACGCCGCAATTGATTAACGCTACAGTTAAGGAGGTTTTTTCCGCTGAAGCAGCATATTTTCTCAAAATTGATATTATTGGCGCTTATCCTAATTTTGATCGTTTCCGGATGTTCCGGTCAAAATCCGGTTGACAACCCCTCTGCTCCTTCAGATCCAGCCGGTGAGCCGCAGCCCGACCCCGAAGAGGAGGCCCGGAAGCGCCAGGAGGAGTGGGAAAGGCGCAATGAAGAGTTGAAGGAAGAGCTGGGCAAATACTACGTGCCCCTGCCGCCCCTGGATCAGCCGGAGAATCCCCCGCAAAAGGTGCGCGGGCTCTACTGCACCGGGCATACCGTCGGCTATCCGCCGCGCTACGATTATATACTCGATTTGCTTGATAAGACCGAACTTAACGCCCTGGTCATCGATGTCATGGATGACAGCGGCAAAATGTCCTATTATAGCGAGATTGAAGCGGTGCAGGAGCTGCAGGCAGTCTACGACCCGCCCCCGATCACCGATATCCGGGCTACGCTCGAAGAGCTGCACTCGCGCGGCATCTATACGATCGCCAGGATCGTTGTTTTCAAGGATATGCACATGGGCACGGCCCGTCCGGAATGGTGCATCCCGTTAAAATCGGGCGGGGTATATCGCGACCGCGGCGGTTTTTCCTACGGCAATCCTTTTAACGAAGAAATATGGGACTATAAACTGGCCATTGCCAAGGAGGCGGCGCTGCTCGGTTTCAAGGAGATACAGTTTGACTATATCCGCTTCCCCGACAACGCGGCCTATATGGAAGAAGTGGCCGACTATCCCGGGCGCAACGGCCGGCCGAAGGCCGAGGCCATTGCCGGTTTTGTCAAGCGGGCCCGGGAAGAGCTGGCCCCGTACAACGTGCATGTCTCGCACGATCCGTTTGGCGTAATCGTCAGCTCGTGGGGAGACAATGACGACATTGGTCAGATCTGGGAAGTATTTGCCGCGAACAGCGATTATGTCTATCCGATGATCTATCCCAGCCACTATGGGGTCAACCAGGGTTGGTTCGGCCTGCGCGCCCCGGACACCGACCCGGTGACCGTAGTCACCGGCGCACTCACCGACGCGATTAAACGCAGCGCCACGCTTAAAAATCCGGCGGTGATCCGGCCGTGGCTGCAGGCATTTACCGCCTCGTATCTCGGCGGCGGCAATTACATTCCTTACGGCGCCGCCGAAATCAGGCAGCAGATCGATGCCGCCCTGGCGCTGGGGATTGACGAATATGTGCTCTGGGACCCGGCCAACAGCAATTATCCCACTGCAGCCTTCTTCACCGCCGCGGAGGCGGATCGCCGGGCGGCGGAACGGGCCGCACAGCGGGAAAGCAAAGGGCAGGATCACCTTAACCGCACCGCGCGCCAGGCGGTGGAGATTTTCCTTGAAGCGATCAAAGAGGGCGACTGGCGCGAAGCCTTTGCCCTGCACCGCACCGGTAGGGAAGGGAGCTATGAAGAAGGGAACCGCTACCGCGCCTGGTTCAATGAAAACAAGGGCAAGCCTAGCACCTGGACCATTACCGGCACCGCCGAAGCCGGCGGCACCATGCTTGTCAACCTTGACCTGGTGATTAGCTCCGGCGGAGAAGAGCACCGGCTCGAAGGTGAACAGTGGGCTGTAGTGATGGAAAACAGCGTCTGGCGCATTAGCCCTTCAAATCGTTTCGTGGAGCTGTGGGAAGGAACGGAGCTGGAGGAAAGGGGTTAAGCGCTCCGGCGTTAGGATTTATTTTGAAGCGATGTTGCTAAGGCCTCCCGCATGAACCCGGGTTCCTTTATGCGGGAGGTCATTCTGTTTGAGGTGATATTCGGACCATGCACTGGTTGTTCTCCTTGCTCATGGCGATTGCCGTCATCGCCATCGGCATCAGCCGTAAACTAAATCTCGGCCGGGTGATGCTCTCCGGCGGCATCACCCTCCTGCTAGCCGGCGGGAAGGCGGCTTTGCTGCCGGAGGTAGCGCTGGCTACCGTTAGGGAACGCTCCTCGCAGGTGCTCCTGATCAGCATCATCCTCCTGGAACTGCTGGGCTACCTGCTCAAGGAAACCGGCAGCCTGCAACGGATCATCAATGGCCTGGGCCGCGTGGTGAGCGACCGCCGCCTGCTCAGCGCCATTTTGCCGGCGTTGATCAGTATCCTGGCCATGCCCGGCGGCGCTGTTTTTTCAGCACCGCTGGTCAAGCAGGCCGGCGAAGAGGCGGGGCTCGATGCCGTCCGCCAGGCGGCGGTCAACCTCTGGTTCCGCCACGTCATTTATTTTGCCTATCCCCTCTACCCGCCCCTGATCCTTGCTGCCGGGTTATCGGGAGTAAATATAGGCATCATCTCCGGTTACAATTTGCCGCTGACCCTATTCGCCCTTGTAACGGCCTACCTGCTGCTCTTTCGCGGGATTGGCCGGCAAAATCTAGGAGCAAATCGAAATGCTGCTGCAATAGAACACTGCAACCGGGGTGGCAAGGGATTATTCAAATTGATCCTCTCGGGGATCAGCTTTAAACTGGCCCTGACTGTTCTGGGGGTGATGTTTTTTAAACAGGCGCTGCAATACAGCGAAACGACCGCCTCGCTATCCGAAGCTGTTCTTCATGCGGGAGTTCCATTACCTTTGCTGATGCTCCTCTTTCCCGCTTTTATCGGTTTTCTCTGTGGCGATAATACCACCGCGGTGGCCATCTCTTTTCCGCTGTTCCTGCCGCTGCTGGATCCGGGCTTAAGTATTTACCCGGTCCAGATAGCCTTTCTTTATTTCAGCGCCACCTGGGGCCATATCTTTACCCCGGTCCACCCCTGTTTTGCCGTGACTAACGCTTACTTCAAGGTCACGGCCGGCCGGGTGCTGCGCCCTTTGTTGATCCCGGCGGGGGCGGTCCTGGCAGCGGCGCTCCTGCAATTTTATCTCGCCCAGCTCATCATTTTATAAATAAAGTGAGGCTCCCCCGCGTAAACATTAGGGGGAGCTGTTCGATTTGCCGTCACTTGCCAACAAATCTCAGTCTATTCGCAGGCTCTGCCTGCGCATCCTCATAAGCTGCGCCGGAGCGGCGGCTGCATCGGTTTACGTCCTTTTGATTGCCGCATGGATCACAGCGGCGGTGCATGTGGTTTTATATGTCAGGGAGGCGCCGCCCCTGGATCCGGCGCGGGTAAAGATGTTCGAAACCACCTACATCTACGATGCGGCGGACAACAAGCTCATGCAGCTTCACGAGGCCCAAAACCGGGTTTATGTAGGCCTCGACCAAATCCCGCTCCATGTGCAGCAAGCCTTTATTGCCTTTGAAGACAGGCGCTTCTTTGAGCATGGCGGCTTTGACCTGGAGGGCAGTCTGCGCGCCCTGATGGCCAATCTGCACCACCGGGAGATTACCCAGGGAGCAAGCACGATCACGCAGCAGCTTGCCCGGAATATTTACCTGCCCCTGGAAACTAGCTTTAAACGAAAGATCCAGGAGATCTGGCTGGCCATCCAGATGGAGCAGCGTTATAGCAAGCAGGAAATCCTGGAGATGTATTTGAACCTGATTTATTTCGGCAACGGTGCTTACGGGGTGGAAGCGGCGGCTCAGCTTTATTTCAACAAATCCATCTCTGAGGTTACCCTGGCGGAGGCGGCCATGCTGGCGGGGCTGATCTCTTCGCCTAATCATTTTAATCCCCATTATAGCAGTGCAGCGGCACTGCGGCAGTGCCGCAAGGTTTTAAAGGTGATGTTCGAACTGGGCTATATCACCCCCGCGCAATACCGCTTTACCCATCGCTACGCATGTACACCCGCTCCGCCGCCTGAACCGGAATACCCGCATCCGTACTACCTTGACTATATCATCCATCACGCCCTGCCGGATATTCTGTTATCGCTGCCCCATATTCATTCGCGAGAGGAAGCCTACAAGGCCATCTACACCGGGGGGCTGAGAGTATACACCACCTTGCAAACCCCGCTGCAGGAGGTGGTGGAGCAGGTTTTGGACTCCGATGCCCTCTATCCGCAAACCCTGTATATTGATCTGGAGAAACTTAACCGGGCCATCCGGGATGGGGAATTCTCGCCGGACCGGGTTGAGTCTTTTCTAGACCCGGAAAACGGCATTCCACAGCCGCAGAGCGCCCTTGTACTCGCCGATCCGCAAAGCGGGGCGGTCCTGGCGCTGGGCGGCGGCAGAAACTATCGCAAGGGCGGGAACGAGCTGCTGCGCTATTTAAGCCTGAGGCAGCCCGGTTCAGCCATAAAGCCGCTGGTGGTCTATGCTCCGGCGTTTGAAGAAGGGATTATATCCGGGGCGGCGTCGCTGCTCGTCGATGCTCCCCTGACGGTGAACGGCTGGAGACCCCGCAATTACGACGGCTCTTTCCGCGGCAAGGTAACGGTGCGGCAAGCCCTGGCCTTTTCGTTAAATCTTCCGGCCGTGCGCCTTTTCCAGGAGCTAACCCCGCCTGTGGGGACCGGCTATGCCGAAGATATGGGCATCAGCACTTTTACGCCGGTTGATACTGACATCTTGAGCACCGCCATCGGCGGCGTCACCTATGGTGTCTCTGCCTATGACATGGCCCAGGCTTATTGCGTCCTGGCCAACGCCGGGGTGAAAAATGATTTGTTTGTGATTCGCCGCATCGAAAACCGCGCCGGCGAAATAATTTATGAACACGAAGGCGCTCCGAAACGAATCTTAAGCCCGCAAACGGCTTTCCTGGTCAACCATATCCTGCTCGACGTGGTTCAGTATTCCACGGCCACCGGTTTGAGAAGCAACCGTCCAATCGCGGCGAAAACAGGAACAACCGACCAGGCCAAAGACATTTACCTGGTCGCCTACACCCCCAACCTGGTGGCTGTTTTCTGGATCGGCTACGACGAGCCTGAGCTGGGCGGAATCCCGCGCGGCTGGCACTATGCCGCCGCCTTTGTCCGGGAGGTGCTTAATGAAGCTTTCAAGGAACTTCCGGTGATGGAGTTTGAACCGCCGGAGGGGATTGGGCGCTACCGAGTCTGCAAAGAGTCGGGCGACCTGGCCAATGAATACTGCGCCGAGGCTAAAACGGCGATTAGCGACTATTTTTTTGACTCCCGGGCGCCGCACCGCGTTTGCAGCGTGCATACCAGGCCTCTAAAAGAAGATGATGGGGGCGATGATGATTAAGGGCGAAGGGATGACGCCACGGTATAAGCGCACTGCCACTGCCGCAAACTAAGGATGTTCCGGAAGTCAGTGATGAGGAAGTGTCAAGTTGCGTGAAAAGCGCAGGATCAAGCCGGTGCCAGGGCGGTTGGCGAGAAAGAGCTGTACATCGCCAGGCGACTCAACCGCTGCAAATATTCAGGAACTGGGACAAACCGATGTGCCACGGCTGGAGGGCAATCTTTTTGCGATCAATATCATCGGGCAAATCGAAGGGCACATGGTCCTGCCGCCCCAGAATAAAACTACAAAATACGAGCATATCATCCCCCAGCTAGTGGCGGTGGAACAGAACCCGAAAGTGGAGGGGCTGCTGATCATTCTGAATACGGTGGGCGGTGATGTGGAGGCGGGGCTGGCGATTGCCGAAATGATCGATAGCTTATCCAAACCCACGGTATCGCTGGTTCTCGGCGGCGGGCATAGTATCGGCGTCCCCGTGGCCGTAAGCGCCGATTATTCTTTTATCACTGAAACAGCCACCATGACGATCCATCCCATCCGCTTGAGCGGTTTTTTGGTTGGCGTGCCCGCCACCTTTGAATACCTGGACAAGATGCAGGATCGGGTCATTCGCTTTGTGGTGAACCATTCGCATATTAAAGAAGAGACCTTCCGCGAGCTAATGTTTAATGTGGGGTCATTGGCCCGCGACATCGGTACCGTGCTGGTGGGCAAAGATGCCGTCGACTACGGCCTGATCAGGGAAGTGGGCGGCCTGGGCAGCGCCGTAGCGAAATTGAATGAACTGGTGGCCGAAAGTAAGAAAGGGGGATAGACCCGCGATGATCCTTTATTCGATCGTGCCCCCGGAAACGATCCTGGAGGGATATGAGTCGTTTAAACCGGAGTATCGGGAGCTGGATATTCCCGGGGGAGGAAAGATGCTGATCGAGCCCCTATCCCCGACCGAGGGACGCCTGGTGCGCCTGATCAGCCCCTGCCCGAATGATTATCTCCGCCCGGAGTACCAGCCGGGCAGGCTTGTCACCTTTAAACCAGAAGTCAGAGGCCGGAGGCCGGAGGCCAGAACATTGTCACCGGGGCGGTTCCAGTAACAATCTAAGGCTGCCTGGAACTTTGTATTCTACAGCGCTCCCCTTGCACGTATGCATGGAAGAGGAAAGGGGAGGGGAGCATGACCGCGGCGAACCTGGCTGCCACCTTCGGTTACCTGGGTCTTTTTCTCTTTGGCCTGCATTTTATGAGCACCAACCTGGTCTGGGCCGCCGGACCGGCCTTGGAACGGTTCCTGGCCCGAATGATCGGAAAACCCTGGCAAGGTTTCCTGGCCGGCGCCATCGTTACCGGGATCATTCAGAGCAGCAGCCTTAGCTCGGTCATGGTCGTCGGCCTGGCAAACGCCAGGCTGATCACTCTGCCCCAGGCGATTGCCGTCATCATCGGGGCCAATGTGGGCACCACCATGACCGCACAGTTTCTGACCGCCCTCAACTTAAAAGGGCTGACCCTGCCCCTGCTTGGCGGGGCGGTACTGCTTTACCTGCTGCCTCTGCCGCGCCTAAAACCCTATGCCGGGGGGATCCTGGGCTGGAGCCTGGTGTTCCTCGGTCTCAACGGCATGGCCGATTCTCTATCGCCCCTCCTGCATACTCCCTTGCTGTCCAATTTGCTCGAACAGGCCGGTAAAGCGCCCTGGCGTGGCATTGGCGCCGGCCTGCTCTCCGCCGCGATCCTGCAGAGCAGCAGCGGCGTGATGGGACTGGTGCTCGGAGCAGCCATAGAAGGAACGATTACGCTGCCGGCAGCGGTGGCGGTTATGATCGGTGCGGATCTGGGCACCTGCACGACCGCCCTGATCGCGTCGCTGGGGATGAACCGCATTGCCCGTGCCGCGGCCTACTCCCATTTGATCTTTAACCTGGTCAGCCTGCTGCTGGCCGCCCTTTTTTTCCCGCAATTGCTTCTGCTGGCCGAAAGTTCTGCTGCCTCGCTGCCGCGCTGCCTGGCGAATTTTCACACCATCTATAACCTGCTCGGCGCCGTAGCTCTCCTGCCCCTGGCCACAGCCCTGGCCAAGTTGCTGACCAAAAACCATAAAACACCAGGTCAGCGATAGATTTTTCATAATATACGGTCATACCCCACACACAGGAAAACCATCCATATGAATGAAAACACTTGTGATGCTTGTTGCTGAGGCCGTCACTACGGCTTTTCAGCAACAAGATCGCTAAAAGATTAGGCCGATTTACAGCGATCAAACAAGGAGAATCGATGCAAACCTGGCCTGTCGTGTATGAATATTTTTATGATTCCCCATAATAGTTGCAATAGCTGAGTTGAATCCAGCAGCCAGCATGCAGAAAGGCGGCCCGGTGCGCTATTGTCCTTAATATTTAAGGGCAGCGGCAGGAACTGGAGCGCCGGGTCAAGAAAATAACACTGGTGGATTGGCAAAAAGTACTAACAGATGGAGGCTTTTCGATGAACCTGATTGAGGCGATTATACTGGGATTGGTACAGGGGTTGACCGAATTTTTACCGGTGAGCAGCTCCGGCCACCTGGTTATTTTCCAGGATTTTTTGGGGATGAATCAACCCGGGGTTACCCTGGAGGTGATTCTGCACTTCGGGACCCTGCTTTCAGTGCTAGTTATATTCGGCCGCGATTTTTTAGAGCTGCTGCGCTTTCCCAAGGACACGGCGCAACGCCGTTTTCTGCTGCTGCTCCTGGTTGGCATGGTTCCCACGGCGCTGATCGCTTTTCTCCTCGGCGATTACATGGAACTTCTCTTCGACTCGACCCTTGCCGTAGGGGTGATGCTGCTGGTAACCGGCGGGATGCTCAAACTGCTCACCCTGCTCACCGGAGGCCAAAAGGATATTAACGGGATGCAGTATCGGGATGCTCTCTGGATCGGTCTGCTGCAGGGAGTTGCCATCATTCCGGGCATATCCCGCTCCGGCTCCACCATTACCGCCGCCATCTGGCGCGGCCTCGACCAGGCTACAGCGGTCCGCTATTCGTTCATGCTGGCCGCACCGGTGATTTTTGGCGCCACGCTCCTGGAGGTCAAAGATATGATCGCTGCCGGCATCGAAAGGGCGCTCCTGATCAACTACCTGGCCGGAGGGCTTGTGGCGTTCCTGGCCGGCGTAGTCGCCATCAAAACCTTTATTAGCCTTCTAAAACGGCATAAATTTCATTATTTTGCCTACTATTGTTGGGCCGCTGGTGCTTTTACCGTCATTTATGCGCTGATCAAGCACGGATTTGTCTTCTGAGGCCGGATCAGGTATAATCATGTATAGGAAATAAGTGGGAAGGTAAAGGTGTCCCGGTTATGGCTAAGCGGCAAACAAATTATGGAAATGAAATTAAGTCGCAAATCAAGGGCATCATCCTGCTGGCACTGGCGGTTTTCTGTTACGCCGGACTGGTGCAAACCGGACAAACAGGCGAAATCGGAATGTCCGTCCACAATATTCTGCGCACCTTAGCCGGCCGGACCGCCATCGTGATCCCCTTTCTGATCGGCATGCTGGCGCTGCGGCTGATGCTGCCCCAGCGCATCTTCAATGTGAAGACCCGCCTGATCGGGATGATCATCCTGCTGTTACTGTTCATGGTCTGGGCCCACCTGCAGCTCATGATCGACAACCTGGATGCCCTCGCCGGAGAGGATTTTTTAAGGGTCAGTTTCCGCATGGGCCTGGAAAAGGACGGCGGGGGAGTCATCGGGGGAGCGCTGGCAGTGGTCCTTTTTTACCTTTTTAACGTGGTCGGCAGCCAGATTGTGCTGGCTACGCTGGCCCTGATTTCGCTGCTCCTCATTGTCAATGTATCGCTCGGCACTTTATTCGTCGCCCTGCGGCGCCTCGCAGGCTGGGGGTTGCTGCTCTTAAAAAGGATCGGCCGCTTTTTAAGAGATACCTATGCAATTTTAATGACCGGCACTGAGGAGGAGCGGGGCGCCTCTGAAAAAAAAATAGAGGAAGAAGCTGAGAAAACACCGCTTGCGCCATACCCGGAAGAAGCCTCGAAACTGCTCCAGGAAGAGCCGAGACCGGAAAGCGAACCGGAGCATAAGCCGGAACCTTCTTATTACCAGAAAGAGCGCCGCCTGGCGCTGGTGGAGCCGGTGGAAAACGGCGCGCCGGCCGTATACCGGCTGAAACCAGCTCTTATACCGAAAAAACAATATATCCTCCCCCCATTGGAGCTGCTGGCCAAGCCGAACCGCATCGGCGAGCACCAGCAGGTCAAGGGGATCAAAGAGCGGGCCAGGCTGCTTGAGAACACGCTGCACAGCTTTGGGGTAAAGGCACGGGTGGTCCATGTCCAGTCTGGACCGACTGTCACCCGCTTCGAAGTACAACCGGAGGCCGGGGTTAAGGTCAGTAAAATTATCAGCCTCTCCGACGACCTGGCGTTAAATCTGGCCGCCCCGCTGGTCCGGATCGAGGCGCCGATACCGGGGAAGGCGGCGCTGGGGATCGAGGTGCCGAACAAAATCATTTCCATGGTCTACCTGCGCGAATCGCTGGAAGATGAGAGCTTTCAAGAAAGCCCTTCCCCGCTGACCTTCGGTTTGGGTAAAGATATTACCGGGGTTCCGGTGGTAGCCGATCTGGCGAAAATGCCGCACCTTTTAATCGCCGGCGCTACCGGTTCGGGGAAAAGTGTCTGCCTGAACACGATTATTGTCAGCTTCCTCTATAAGGCTTCGCCCGACCGGGTCCGTTTCCTGATGATCGATCCGAAGGTTGTGGAACTGAGTGTTTATAACGGGATCCCGCACCTGTTGATGCCCGTAATCACCGATCCGAAAAAGGCTTCCCTGGCCTTGCGCAACATGGTTAAAGAAATGGGGCGGCGTTACGAACTCTTTGCCCGCGAAGGGGTACGCGATATCAATACCTTCAACGATTTAATCGCCTCCGGCGGGGCTGAAGGGGAAAGCCTGCCCTATCTCGTGGTGATCATCGATGAACTGGCGGACCTGATGCTGGTCGCACCCGGTGAAGTGGAGGATTCCATCGCCCGCCTGGCTCA
>LSQX01041029.1_pt7 | contig 37490 bp, 29 predicted proteins | sample 654561 | NCBI WGS metagenome assembly LSQX01 (sample SAMN04489861, study PRJNA283612) | anaerobic digester metagenome | isolation source: 4 biogas reactors fed with cattle manure at either 37C or 55C with and... | place: Denmark: Kongens Lyngby | collected 2014 | reverse complement strand
CAAGCAAGCCGTAACCCCCTGCTCCATAGTTATTACGCTTCACCTTAAGCTTACCGACCGGCACAAACTCATCCCTCCCCTCATCAAAATCCACATAAACAATCCCTGCTGTCATTTCCTGGTAAATGAATTTGTTGCCGAAATCGAGAAAAAAGGGTGAAGATCCCAAGGTATTGGGCCGATCCCAGAAATATATTATAAACCCCTTTTTATCCAGGATAAAAAAACCGGAAATGGATTCCTTTCCGTGTTTGAACACCAGGAAATCATCCAGATCAATGTTCAGGGAATTTTCTCCTGAGCCCTTCTTCAGAATTTTGGATTGGATAAGCAGGGGAAGCCATCGTTGTTCCTTCAAATCCAGCATATAGCCATGAAACTCGGGTTTAAAAAGTGAAACACTCTCATTCAGGTAGTTCCCAAACAGGCTAATCAGGCTGTCACCCTGCAAGCCCAGCACAGAAGAAGAATAATTTTGCGGAAGGTCTTTTACAGGAACCATATTCCATCGCTTATCACGCAGGCTCCATCGGATTATTTCGCTGTGCATCTTATAAAAGCCATACCTGCCCAGGGAATAAATATCCCCATGGTAGATGAATTTCCAGCTGAAGCAGTTATAACCATGCACCGTTCCGGGGTATTGGTTCTCCCAGCTTTCCCCGGTCCATAAAAAGACATCAAAAAAGCAATCACGAAACGCATAAATATTTTCCCGGAAGGGCAGGATGGTCACTAAATGATTTTTTACACGCTCATCCGACGGGACACTGGAAAGCATCTCAGGGGTCAGGCCATCGGGCAAAAAGGAGAAGTCTTTGAACTCATCCAGGCGCTGAGGATAATACCTTAAGCGAAAGGAATCACCCGAATATGCCGGCAATCCCTGTAAAATCATCAATACCAGCAAGATCCACCTGCTTAAAAAAACCATGGGCAAAACGCTTCTTTGACCGGGCAGCACCATAAGTCGCTTGATTATCTTGCAGGCGAATTTAGCGAAAGCAATTGAAAATAAGATCATATCTCTATGTTTAACCGACAAATTTTTATAAAATTCTGTTTTGGCCCCAATGAATCTCATAGGAGAAAATTCCAATGCAAAACCCGGGAACAATTTTTTATTACGGAGAACACAATTTTCCCTAGCTTTGAAAGGTATCAATCCCAAAGACATGAAAAAAGCAGCAATCACAATGGTTCTAATGACATTCGGCGGTTTCCTTTCATCAGGGCAGGCATTCAGAACGGAAGAGCCTTTAGCGCATACCTATTCCATCGTAGCCCGCGATGCTGAGACCGGTGAAATGGCGGTAGGGGTTCAAAGCCACTGGTTCTCGGTAGGCACGGTGGTAAGCTGGGCCAAGTCAGGGGTAGGCGTAGTGGCCACGCAATCCTTCTCCAACCCGGCCCTGGGGCCCGACGGTCTGGCCCTCATGGAGGAAGGTATGGAGGCTCCTGCGGCCTTGAATAATCTAATGGAGGAGGATGAGGGGCGCGACTTCCGCCAGGTGGCTTTCCTGGATGTAAACGGAAATGTCGATGCCTTTACTGGCAACAAATGCATTGAATGGGCAGGACATTACGTGGGCGCAAACTTCTCGGTGCAGGCCAATATGATGCTCAGCGACCGGGTCATCCCCGCCATGCGTGAGGCCTTTGAAGGAAATGCTCACCTGCCCCTGGCCGAACGGGTAGTGGAGGCCTTGAAAGCGGCTGAGGCTGCAGGCGGTGATATTCGCGGCAGGCAATCGGCTGCCCTGCTTGTAGTAAGCGGAAAACGCGCAGCCCACCCTTCCCAGGACAAACTGGTCGACCTCAGGGTGGATGACCACACAGCCCCCCTGGAAGAGCTTGAGCGGCTGCTTAAGGTCCATCGGGCATACACCCATATGAACAAGGGCGATCTGGCTATGGAGCTCGGTGATATGCAAAAAGCAATGGATGAATATGCCAAGGCTGAACACATGTTTCCCGACAACCTGGAAATGAAGTTCTGGAAAGCCATCGGCCTGGCAAACAGTGGCAAGATCAATGAAGCCCTGCCCGTCTTCAGGGAGGTCTTCCGGAAAGACCCCAACTGGAAAGAACTCACCCGCAGGCTGCCCCCTTCAGGATTACTGAATCTTTCGGAAGAAGGCCTTAAGGCTGTGCTCGATTTGTAATTAACTTATTGTTTTCCAACAATTTCAAACACCCTGCTCAGGGTGTTGCCTGCTTCATCCACCAGGGTGAGGGTATGGAAGCCCTGCTCAGGGGCCAGTGCCATTTGGTGGTTTCCGCTGGTCTCACCAAGATAATCGCCATCGAGGTGCCAAAAGACCCGTGCCGGGGGGTCCCTGTGGGCAAGCTCAAAAACAGTCCTTCCCAGGGAGCCGTCCAGTTCACGCGGCACATAAATGGCCATGCCTTCGCGCGGATAGATCATTTCCATCATGGCAATGCGTTCCTGCGGCCCGCAGTCATCGCGCCAGGGGGGCAAAGGCCGGTAGCCAGGATGACGCGAGCGGTAAAACCACTCCATGGCAGGGGGCAAGACAAACCAGGAGGTGGTGGTCATCAGAGAGACCGACTCGCAATCGCTGTTCACACGGTATTGTCCTGAAGGATCCAGGTGCACCAGCTCATGGTAGGGACAAGGGGCGGTATTCAAGCCCCTTGCATGGACCCACACCGTGTCGGAGGTGGGGCAGTGCATCCCAGCCCTATGGCCGCTTTCGCGGCATACTGCCACCTGTTCCATTTCCCCGTAAGGGGGATCAAACCAGGGCGAGGCAGGCAACAGGTCGAACAACTGAAACATAATTGGCGCAGCGGCACCCAGCCCTGTGAGCTCGGGGCGTCCTGCTCCCGTGGCATTGCCCACCCATACCCCGACTACGAAGTCGCGGGTGGTGCCCACAGCCCAGGCATCACGCCCCCCGAAACTGGTACCCGTCTTCCAGGCCACCTTCCCTTTTGAGGCCATCGTCTGCCAGCCGGCCTCCGCATCAGGGCGGTTTACCTCTACCAGCGCCTCCCAGGTGAGCCACACTGCCGCTGCACTTACGGGGCCGTGATCCGTCAATTTCCTTGTCTTTTTTTCATAACCCGATCCTTCATCCTCAGGATCATACGCAAAAACAGGCGGATGAATATCTTCAGGGTCATACTTCCCGTAATAATCCCCGTGATGGTTCAACACCCTCGAGCAGCTTGCAAAAATGCCACTGATGTCCCACAGGCTGCCTTCTGCCCCGCCCAGGATGATCGACAAGCCGTAATGACCCGGAGGATAAACCAGGGTATTCATCCCCAGGCGCTTCAGGAAAAAGTGGAACTTCTCCACCCCGTATTCGCGCAGCAACCTAACGGAAGGCACGTTGAGCGAACGAGCCAGCGAGCGTTTGGCAGGCACAGCGCCGTCGTAGGTCAGGAAGTAGTTTTTCGGCGAATAGCCTGCAATCTGGGTGGGGATATCGGGAACCAGGGTATTGGGCAACAACAGCCCCTCCTGCATCATGGCAGCATACAGAAAAGGCTTCAGAATGCTGCCCGTACTTCTCGGGGCAGTGATTACATCCACCATATGCCCTTGCCCTGCAGCGGCTTGACCCCGGGTGTTTCCCACATAGGCAAGCACCCTTCCTGTCTCCACCTCCAGGACAATCGCAGCGGCATTGTGAATGTGGTTGGCTTGCAAAACCCTTTGATGTTCCTGCAAAATATCGCTTGCCCTTTGCTGCAGATGCGGGTCCAGGGTGGTCCTGACCCGCCTGCCCCTTTGGGTCTTATGCACGCGTTCGAGCAAATGAGAAGCCGATTGGGGCAAGGGGTATGGCTTGCCCGGCAGGGGCTCGAGTTTTGCCAGGGCACAGTCGAGCGAATCCAGGCGTCCCCGCCCTGCAAGCACATCAAGCAGCCTGTTGCGCTTGGCCAGCAGGGCCTCCTGGTTCTTTCCCGGAAAGATCAGCGCAGGGGCATTGGGCAGGACCGCCAGGGTGGCAGCCTCGGCCCAGCTCAGCTCATCAGGGGCGCGCCCGAAATAACGCCATGCAGCCGCATCAAGCCCCACCACATTCCCCCCGAAAGGGGCATGGGAAGCATACAGGCCCAGGATTGCCTTTTTCGAATAGCGGGCTTCCAGACGGCTAGCCAGCCACATCTCAAGCAGTTTCTCTGTTATTGTCCTTGGTTTCCCCTTTCGGGAAAGACGGATCACCTGCATACTCAGGGTACTGCCCCCGCTCACCCGCTTCCCTGCCCTGATGTTTTGCAACAAAGCCCTGCCTGTGGCCAGGGGATTCACCCCCGGGTGAAAATAAAAATAACGGTCTTCAAAAGCCACCAGCGCTTCCCCAAAGCGATCAGGCACCTCCCCTATGGCAGGAAAGCGCCATTGCCCGTCCCCGGCAATGCGCGCTCCCAGCAATTCCCCGTCCCTGTCTTCAATAACCGTGCTGGTCGGATCAGGAAAAATTTCCTTTGGCAAACTGAATAGCCAAACCAGGAACACCACGCCCAGGGCCAAAAACCAGTAAGGGTATTTAAGAAAGAATTGCCTGAGTGCTAGCCGGGACATATTTTAAAAAAAATATTTAAGGATTTAAAAACAATTCATAACGCTTTTTAAAAAGAACCAGAAACCTGGCATCAAGTCTATAACATTTTATTTATCAATTAAATAATTCAATTTATTATTCTTCCTTTTTCCTTTCAAAGGCCTGTCCCCGGCCTTCCATGTCCGAGCCTGCACGGTGGTTAACAGAGGCTTGTACGGACTTCATACGGACATGGTACGAGCAAGGTGGCAACCTTTATTATTTATTCGGGGTGCGACTGGAAGTCGCGCCCCGAATGGAGCCCTTTTTCTTTACTTTATTCCTTTATTAAATTTCCTTGGAAGTCGCGCCCCGAATAAGGCCTTTTTTCATTTTTCATTTTTCATTGTTCGTTATTTAATTTTCTTTAGTTTCCTGCCTGAACCACCTCGACCCACTGTCCGGGGATGCGGGCGTGGACCTGGTGGTTGTACATGGCTTCGGCAAAGACACCGGGCAGGAAGAATTTCCCGAGGTAAGCCGCATTGAGGACCACGACAAACTTTTTGGTCTGTCCGGCCTGGAGGTCGAAGAAGCTGTGGACGCGGTCGTCGCGGATATCCTGGTAGGTGGGGATGCTGGCCTGATGTGCTGAGGGGAACTCGTCCAGGCGGGTGTTATGGATCTCCCAGCCTGAGGGGAACACCTGGGTAAGGACCATATCGGTATAATTTCCCAGCCTGCCCGGGTTAGAAACAGTCACCTCGGCCAGGAAATCGGAGCCTTGTGTCAGGCGGGCGACATCCAGGGTTTTGCCGTCCATATTGCGGTAGGCGACAGAAACTTCAAGGTTGCTGCGAGCAGCGGTCATTTCGGTCACCGCGGGAATTCCCGAGAGCAGCAGCCTGGCAAACAAAAGGGAGGTTCCGGTATTCCTCACCATTATTTGGCCTTTGGCTGCATTGCGCACCTCTACATCGATCTGATTGACAGGCAGTTGTGATGTTTTCTTTTCTTCTCTGGCGTTGTTGATCTGAAAGGCATAGCTGAGGTCTTTGCCGGCCGCCTGTTCGCCTGCGAACTTCGAGATGGCCATCAGGCAGTAGGCGGTGGTTTGGGTGCTGAGCCAGCGCTGGCTTGTGAGCACCTCCGACAGCCTCCGGATCAGGGGCACGGCATCGTTTCTGCGGTTGAGCAACACCAGGGTCTCGACGATCATGGCCTGGTCCCTTTCGGGCGAGCCATACGACCTATTGAAAGGCGAATATTGGCCAAACGCTGTTCCTGCCTGTTCGATGAGCCTGTTGGCCGCTTCGGCTTGTCCAGCCAGGGCATAGGCTGCTGCGAGGCGCCATCGTGCCTGAAGGGAGAGACTGCCCGATTCGCGCAAGCGGTTCATGGCGCCCATTTCGGGGGCTTTGGACAGGGCGAGGGTGTAGAGGCGGTAAGCCTGGAGCAGGTCGTTTTGCGCGTTTTCCCCATACCTCGTGTTGGCGGCAGAAGGATTAAAATTGCGTGCGGCATTGCGTTGATAGCGAATCCACGAATCTTTGAGGCCAAGGGGCAGTGAATAACCTTTGGCTTCGGCTTCAAGGATGAAATGGCCAGCATAGGAGGTGCCCCAGTCGCTGGCTTCGGAGGCCCCTGGCCAGTAGCCCATCGCGCCTGAGGGCAATTGGTAGCGTCCCAGCAGGCGCAAGGCTTCGCGGATGTTTTGTTCGGTTTTGCTGCGCAAGGCAGCATCGGTTTCCATCACCGTCGAGAGAAACAACTGGGGGAATGCTGCAGAGGTCACCTGTTCCACGCATCCATGGGGGTAATCGATCAGGTATTTCAGGCGTCTCCCGAAGTCCACCGGCGGGATGGAAGAGATCTCAAGCATTGCGGTATTGGTTCCGGGAATGCCCGGGGGGGTGTATTCCGTTTGCCATTCCTTAGCGGGGTCAATGACGGCATCCACGAAGCCGGTGATGCGCTGATTGGGGTTCCGGACATCGATTTCAATGTCGTAGGCGGCCCGTTCGGCCCCACTGCTGACGACCACTTTAACGGTGCCTTTTCCAATGGCATTGGCCACCTCCAGGTCGAAATTAACGACCTGGTCGCCGGGTTGGCTGAAGCTGATCTGCCGGGAGGTGCTGCCCTTAACGGGAAGCAGGGCATTGGTCTGAATTTCCACGCTGACGTTTTTCACGCCTGCCTCCATGGCAAAAACGGTCACGGGCAGTTTGACGCTTTCCCCCGGGGTAAGGACCCTGGGCAGGGTAGCCAGCACCATCAGAGGCTTTCGGACAGGGACGGTTTTTTCGGCATTGCCATAGGCGCCCTGGTTGCCTGCGATAAGCATCACCCTCAGCGAGCCGACGTATTGAGGCATCATGAAGGAGTGGGTGTTGGTGCGGTTTCGCTGAAGGGTAAAGGGCCCGAGGAATTTCACCATAGGTTTGAAGCGGTTGGCTTGCGACTCGGGGCGACTGACGATCTGTTCGTCGCCGCCGATGCTGAAGATCCGCTCAATGCGGCCGCCATAGGCTCCCATGACATAATCGTACATATCCCAGGTTTTCACGCCCAGGGCTTCGCGGGCGTAAAACGATTGCCAGGGGTTGGGCGTGGCAAAGCGGGTCAGGTCGAGCAAGCCCTCATCGACCAGAGCAAGGGTATACGTCATCGGTTTGCCTGAGGCCTCACTGACTTTGATGGCGGCGGGTTCTTCGGGTTTAAGGATGGCGGCCATTTCTATTTTAGGTTCCAGGCGTGTGGCGGGGTCTTCCACTTCTACGGGGATCACCCCATAGAGGCGAATGGGGAGGTCGTTTGTGTTTCTGCGGTGGGGCTGCACCAGGCTTACATGCACATAGACATTGGGAGCCATCTCGCCAGTGGCAGTAAAGCTGAACCTGCTTTCCCGGCCGTGTGTCTCTACCCAATAGGCGTCAATGACCCTGGAGCCCGACTCAACACTCACCAGGGCACGACCCTGTGCAGCAGCGGGAATGGTGATCTGAACCTCCTCACCTGCCTTGTATTTCTCCTTATGGGCTGAGAATGCGAGCATGGCAGCTGCCTGAGGATCGGATGCTGCGGCGCGTGAAGACCATCCCGGCCAGTCGACATACACAGTTTTCCCTACACTGTGGCCACTTTCGGGATCGGTGATACGGATCAGGTAACGGCCCCATTCAGGATGGGGGATGCGGAAGTTAAAGCTCCCTTCACCCTTAGTGGTTGAAACCTTCAATGACTGTACGGGTCTCTGGTGTGAGCCGGCCATAAAGGAAGCCAGATTCTCTTCGGAGGCATCCCACCACCAGCGCCATTCCACTTTATAGACGCTGACTTCGAGGTCGCGCCGTGAGACAGGATTGCCATTGGCATCCACGGTAGCGATGTCAATCTTATGGTCGGTATTGTTTACAAGCATGCCGCTGTTGGGGTCACCCTCAGGCACTTTCATCCCCACGTAATGTTTATAGGGGGCATAGGGGATGCTGAAGCGGTCGATGCTGAAATCGCCGCTTTCCTCAAAGACGCGGACCACAAAGCCTGCATTGAGCATGCCGGGTGCAAGGCCTTTCACGGGCAAAGAAGGTATTACGGTGGCCTCTCCGCCTTCGCTGAGCCGGGCATCGAAAATGGTAAGTTCTTCCGTTTCAAAACTCCGTGAAGGATCATCGAAGGTAAAACCTGGGTATCGGTCAAAGCGGGTGGTAAGGGGGTTCATGGTCACGGTGACCCGGGCCTGGAGGTTACGGGCGGGGGCACCGTGGAGCCAGTTCACCTTCAGTTTGCCGCCGGCCTCAGGGCTTGCTTCAGTAAGCCGCGGCAGCCCGAAATCGAGGTTTATTTTCAGGCGGTTTGGTTTGATGGATTCTATTTTAAAGATACGCGAGAAGGTGTTGCCTCCAACGCTGACGCGTCCCGACCAGTTGCCAGTAGGGGCATCAGGTGTTGTTGCCGTGCTGAAATTATAAAATCCATTTTCTCCTGCGGTACGTGATATCTTTTGCACCAGTTGGCCGAGGGGGTTATACAATTCAAAAGAGACGGGGTGTCCCTGAGGCAGGAGTTTCTGGCGGTCTTCGAGGATAAACACCACGAAGAGGGAATCGCCGGGGCGCCACACGCCGCGCTCCCCATACAGGAAGCCCTTAAGTCCGCGCTGCACCACATTGCCTGAGACGTCGAAGCGGCTCAGTGAAAGTGCCGAGCCATCGTCGAGGCGCAGGTAGCCTCTTTGCCGGTCTTGCCTGGCGACAAGCAGGAAGGGCTTGTGTTCAGGGCTCACTTTGGCAAGGCCATCCCTGTCGGTGGTAAGGGTAGTGATGAGTTGATTCTGGTAGTTGTATAATTCCAGGACGACATCCGGAATGGGCTTGGCTGTTCTCAGGTCAGTCACGGCAAACAGCATGGCCCGGTCTGTACCCCCCTTGGCAATGATGGCGAGGTCGGAAGCCAGCACATTGCGGCTCACCGATCGTCGGCGCCCAAAATAAGAATCGCTGCAGGGGTTGTCGCGATCTTCCCAGTCATAATCGCCAAAGGCATAGTAATCCACATAGGAATAATCGTCCCAATAGCCCATGGGAGCGTCCCAGTAGTCGGTTTCCAGGCCAATGTCATCCTGAGCCCGGGCATCCATAGAAGAGAGCGTGCCCGGGTCCGATGCGCCCGGGCACTGATAGGTTGAATGTTCGCGTCTGAAACCGATCTCCACGCGGTAGATGGCCCCGGGCTCAGTGCTGATTAGTTTTGAGAGGTCGAAGGAGAAGGTATTCCAGGTGCCATAATCAATGGGTCTGTCGGAGGAGAGCGGGATTGTCCGTTTGAGGATCAGGCGACCGGCCCTTTTCAGCTGGCTCTCACCATCGATTTGGTTTACCTGGAGGAAATGAGCCACATTGTTTTCGAATATCTTGATGATGCGCAGCTCCACGGCCCTAAGGTTAACGGCCTCGAAAGGGAATATCAGGCCGTCGCTGTTGGGGATGATGACCCCCTTGCCCACCAGTTTCACAGCAGGTTTGATATCTTCAAAATCCAGCACGAAATCCTGAGCTGAGTCCAGGCGATATCCTTCCCTGCTTTGGATGCCCTCAGAAAGGCTGAGGGTTTTTCTTCCCGTAACCCGCGCTTCAGGATAAACCCTGACTTCCCTGCCGTCCACCAGGAAGCGCAACCCTTCATTGCCTTCCAGCCTGATGAGGCCATTGAGGTCCTGTTCCGGGCTGAGGGGGTCGGAGAAGCGGATCTGAGCAAACTGCTCGGGCTGCTGATGGGCTTTTACCTCCATCACGGTGAACTCGCCAATGGCGGGGATGTCGATGAGCAACTCCCCTTTTTGGTCTATACCTGCAGATTTGCCATCCCAGCTGAGCTTCACCTGGCTTTTCTCATCCATACGTTGGACGCTGTCGATCAGGAAGGAGAGCTGTGTTCCTGCGGTTTGCTGATCCCAGATGATTTTCAGCTCCCTCCTCCCCTGGCTGGCCCTAAGGATTCCGGAGGCCAGCTCAGGATCCATCCTATCGGCGACAGCCAGCATACCTCCCAGGCGGTTCCAATCGCTTTTCACGGGATCGAGGGATTCAAATCGGCTCACATCGACATGAAAGGACTGGGTTATGGTTTGAAAGGAGAACGCAAAGGTGGCATGTTCCTTTTCCACCTGTTTGATTTTTGCAAGGGAAAAACGGGCATTGTAGATTTGTCCGTTGGGCAGGCGGCCGGAGGGTCTGAACTCTATGGTACGGCTGTCGGTCCAGAAGGCATCGCCCTTGATGGCCGGCGAGAAGTCGAACAGTTTTTCAGGGATGGCTTGCTGAAAGTCAATTTCTCCCCGGTGATCCTCGGTAAGGACGATAGTGATGCCAGAAGAGCCTGTTATCACCCCTGAGGTGAATGCAGCGATGTGGGGATTATAGGTGGGCTCGATCCTTTCGGCCGGGCTGCGGCGTCCTTTACACTGAAAAAACAAAAGAGATACGGCCAGGCCCAGCAAGGCCAACAGCAAAAACTTTTTGAAACGCATGGGGATGACTTTTGGGTTGATGGTTAAATGGCAAACCTAAGGCAATTTTGCATCTTCTGCAATACCAAAAGCCGATATTTCCGTATAAAAAACAAAAAAATAAGCGGGTAAAAAGAAGGGGTTACAGCTCCTTAAAGAAGATGCGGAATTTCTTATACACTTTTCCGTCTATTCTTTCTACTTCGGCCCGCATGCGGGTGTTGTTTTCGAGGATGAGGTGGCTGTCGATAAACTCCATTTCTGCTTTTTTTGCCGATTCGAGCAGGCGCAGGCCCAAGAGGGAGTCGAGGCCAAGCCCGCGATAGGGTTCCTTGATGGCGCCCAGCAGCAGGGTCAGCATTTTGGTTTTGCGGCTCGCGCGCAGGATATGAACCCAGCCAAAGGGCATCATCCGCCCCCTGGCCCGCTTAATGCCGGGGCTTAACTCAGGGATGCTGACCACAAAAGCAATCACTTCGCCATCGACATTTGTAACCACCTTAACAAAGCGCGGATCGAGGATGGGGATATAGCGTTTAGCCAGTTCTTCCATTTCCTTTTCATCGAGAGGGGCAAAACCATAAATATTTACAAAGGTTTCATTAACCAGGCGGAAAACCGGCACAATCCAGGGATAGAGCTTCCTTCGGCCGGTGAACTGATGTAAGGTATAGCCGTTGCTTTGGATGACTCTTTTTGAGATCCTTTCAATATACTCGGGGATCTTTTCGGGCATAATGATTTTATAGGACACCAGGTCTACCTCCTTTTGGAAGCCCAGCTCCTCATAGAAATCCTTCATCCAGGGGAAGTTGGTATTGGTTGTGATGGCCACGGGCTCATCGTGCCCATCTATTTTACACCCCTGCGGGTCTTTATCGGAGAATCCCAGGGGGCCTACAAGCTTGATCATCCCCTTAGCTTTCGCCCAGGAGCCAATATAATCGAGCAAGGCCCGCGCAATTTCTATGTCTTTGTAACATTCCAGGAAACAGAAACGTGCGTTACGTTCAAGGTGAACTTCATTGTAATGCGGATTGATGATGCCCATGATCCGGCCAACGGGTGTATCCCCGTTCCAGGCCAGGGCCATGGTAGTCAGGCAATTAGAGAATGCCTTGTTTTTCAAGGGGTTAAAATACGACCACTCATCCATATACAGGGGTGGCACCCATTGCTCATGGTTCTTATGGATCTTTTCGGGAAGATAAATAAAGGTCTTCAGGTCCATCTTCCCTGCCAGCTCACGCACTACAAAAGCCATAATTAAAATTTAATAATGAAAATCTTTATTATTTCAAAACCGCATCAGATACCCCTTACGATTTTCTTTCCATGAAACTCACAGGCTAAAGGGATTTGCCTGCTAAGGACATTGATATTTTCGTGGGTCACCTTGCCTGCCACGATCAGTTGAATCATTTCGCCAGCTTCTTCAATAAGCCGGTTCAGAACGAGCACGGCTTCCTGAGCGGTTTTCATTCCACCGGAGGTCAGCAGGCGGTCGACCCCTGTTTCTTTCAGGTCGGCCAGGGCAAGCGACAGATCAGCACATTCGTCAAAGGCTTTATGAAAGGTCACCTGAAGCGGGCGGGCCAGTTCCACGAGGCTGCGGGTACGTTTGATGTCGATACGTCCTTCGGGCGTAAGCAGGCCAATGACCACCCCCCGGCAGCCCAAATCTTTGAGCTTGTCAATTTCAGTTTTCATTCCTTCAAACTCCTCCTTGCTGAAGACGAAGTCGCCTCCCCGGGGTCTGACCATAGCCATAATGGGAATCCGGAGGGTACGAAGCAATCGCCCGGTCAATTCCATGGGGGGAGTCAGGCCACCCAGGTCGAGGCGGTCGCACAGCTCAATGCGTGAGGCCCCGTTTGCTTCTGCTGTCGCGGCTTGTTGAAAAGTTTCGACACAAGCCTCCAGGATGATATTTGTCATGTTTGACAATTTTTTCTACTTTCGGATGGACATTTCAAAAGTAACTTATTCATTTCAATAAATACAAAATTATGATCGCACGCAGGCAATTCATTTTTCAATCGCTGACGGCAGGTGCAGGGCTTGGTTTACTGGGGCTGTCGTCGTGCAGCAGGGCCAAAGTCCCGTCACCCACCGTAAAGGGTGAACCCACTGTGATCAGCACCTGGCGTCACGGGCTGGATGCCAATGGGGCGGCCTGGCGTATTCTGAGCGATGGCGGCTATTCCCTGGATGCAGTGGAGGCTGGGGTACGCGTTTCGGAAGCCGATCCCGAAGTGATGAGTGTTGGCTATGGTGGTCATCCTGACCGCGATGGGCGGGTAAGCCTTGATGCCTGCATTATGGACGAAAAAGGCAGGGCCGGATCGGTTTGTTTTCTGGAGCATATCAAGCATCCCATTTCTGTTGCAAGGCTGGTAATGGAAAAGACCCCTCACGTAATGCTGGCAGGAGCGGGCGCCCTTGAATTTGCCCTCGCCCAGGGCTTTGAAAAGGAGAACCTGCTCACGGAAAAGGCCAGGGAGCAGTGGGAGGAATGGCTAAACAATGCGGAATACAAGCCCGTTATCAACATCGAGAACCACGACACCATCAGCATGATCGCCATCGATGCCGAAGGCCGCATCTCGGGAGCCTGCACGACCAGCGGGGCAGCCTATAAGATGCACGGGCGTGTAGGTGACTCGCCCATCATTGGGGCAGGGCTTTATTGCGATGATGAGGTAGGAGGAGCCGCCGCCACAGGGCAAGGCGAGCTGGTGATGAGGACCCTGGGCAGCTTCCTGATCGTGGAACTGATGCGCAACGGCATGAGCCCCCAGGAGGCCTGTGAGGAAGCCGTCATGCGGATCGTAAAGAAGACCCCGGACTACAAGGACTTCCAGATTGGCTACATAGCCATCAATAAGAGCGGGGCGGTTGGGGCCTATTGCCTGCACCCGGGCTTTGACTATGCCCTCACCCGCCGGGGAAACACCGAACTGATCGATGCGCCCAGTTTGCTTCAGGGCAGCTGATCTTTCCCTTCAATCAACACAAGCAAGAAAAGCAGCCTCTCCCAAAAGGAGTGCTGCTAATTCTTTTATTTGGCAAATTTCCTGAAAAGGACCGGATCAGATGCTCTCAGAGTCCACCAGGATCAGGATGGAGCGTTCGGGGATTTTCACCTCAGCCTTCATGGGCTGATCAAGGCCCGGTGTGGTGACGCCCTGTTCATTGACTTCATGTTTGGAAGCCACCACGCGCCATACGCCTTCGGGCAACTCCATGCTAACCTGAGCGGCATCGGCGTTGTAAAACACCAGGATGTTTTTCCAGCTGTCGCCATTGGCATTGTTGCCGATGTGGAACCCCACCACCAGGGGGTGATCAATGTCGAGGAAGCTCAGATGCTTCTGGACCAGGTCGGTAGAGGGCATTCGGAAGGCGGGGTGATTTTTGCGCAGGGCGATCAAATCCCTGTAAAAGGCAAAGACCTCGTAATACTTAGCCTTATTTGTCCACACCAGTTGATTGATGCTGTCGGGAAGGTTATAGCTGTTATGTTCGCCAAACTTTGTGCGCACCAGTTCTTCGCCTGCATGGAGGAATGACACGCCCTGAGAGGTCAGCACAATGGCATTGGCAAATTTCTGAATATCGAGCATGTCCTGTTCGCTGCAGCCGGGGCAGGTTGCTTTGGTCTTATCCAGCAATACGGGGTTGTCGTGGCAGGTGACATAGGTAATTGTTTTGAGGGGATTGTCGGCATAGGGGGCATCGGAATAGTTGACAGCGGCATAGTCGACCTGGGGATGTTTGGTTGAAGCCACCACGCCAAACTTGATACTTTCCTTCACGCCTTCCCTGCCCACCATGAAGCCCTGGTCTTTTTCGTCGTACCAGTGCCCACGGATGCCATCGCGGATATCGTCACTGAACACGGCCACCCCTTCGAGTTGAGCGGCGTGGGCTTTAATGGCTCTGTCTTCCAGTGGCAGCGGGGTTTCGTTGGCGGTCCAGCCTTCGCCGTAGAGGAAGATGGAGGGGTCGATCCTGTCCATTTCCTTGCGGATCAGGTTCATGGTCTCAATGTCGTGCAGGCCCATCAGGTCGAAGCGGAAGCCATCGATGCGGTATTCGTTGGCCCAGTGTTTCAGCGACTCGATCATGAATTTGCGCATCATGGGTTTTTCTGAGGCAGTCTCATTTCCGCAGTAGGCGCCGTCGGAGTAGCTGCCGTCATCCCAGCGGCGGAAATAATATCCTGGAACCAGTTGTTCAAAGGCGGAGCCATCGGCATCATACATATGGTTATAGACCACATCCATGATTACCCTGATGCCGGCCTTATGCAGAGCCTGCACCATTTGTTTGAATTCATTGATGCGCACCCGTCCATCATAGGGGTCGGTCGAATAAGAGCCTTCAGGCACATTATAATTCTTGGGATCGTATCCCCAGTTGAACTGAGGCTCGTCGAGGCGGGTCTCATCCACGGTATAAAAGTCATAGGAGGGCAAGAGATGCACGTGGGTAACGCCCAGTTCCACCAGGTGGTCGACCATAGTAGGCAAGCCATCGGGGCTTAGGGTTCCCCTTTCGGTAAAGGCGAGGAATTTTCCGGGGTATTCTGATCCAGCGCTAGGGTGGATGCTGAAGTCACGCACATGGATTTCCCAGATCACTATGTCGGCATGGCTTGCCAGGTGTGGGCGTTGATCCACCTCCCAGCCTTCGGGGTTGGTTTCACTGAAATCGACGATCATTCCACGGTTACCATTAACGCCTACGGCTTTGGCCGTCGGGTCGGGCACTTCATTCTTCCAGGTATCATCAATGCGTGCCTGGAAGGTATAATAGCGGTTTTTCCAATCGCCTTTCAATTCCAGGGACCAGGTACCCTTACGGTCCTTTTTCATTTCGTGGGAGGAAAGCAATTCTCCATCCTGGCCCTGATCGTAAATCCTGAGCATCACCTGGCGGGCTGTGGGGGCCCAAATCCTGAAAGAAGTTTGTTCGGGAGCCCAGTTGACACCCAGGTCAGTGCCCTCGTAAACGGGAAAAGTATCCTTACCCGTCCTGGGCTCGCAGCTAACAAATACCATTGTAAAAAAAATAGTTAAGAAAAAAATACGTGTTTTCATATCCCCTGCGTTTTTCATTGGCAAGCAAAAATACGCTTTTTTTAGCGCTCTGTTAAGGAGGCAATTTTTTTTAAAGAAGCAGTCCTTTTACGTTATTTACCCAAATTTTTTGAGAAAATATAATATATTTGATCAAGCAGTAAAAATAGCCGGTAAAAGGATAAAAAAACACCGGCAATTAACTTAACTAAACAGCGACATATGAAAGCCACCCTGTTTATAGCCAGCCTCCTTTTGATGGTGTTTGTGGGGCAAAATGTGTTTGCCCAAACCGAAGGTGAAAAGCCACATATATACCGCATTGAGACCAGCGACCGAAATATCTTCACGGGGCAAATCGTCTCTGAGACCGATAGGGATATTGTTCTTCGCACCGAGAATCTGGGGGACATAACCATACAGAAAACTTCCATAAAAAGAAAAACCCTGATGGAAGAAAGGGATGGAAGCCTGCAAAGTTTTAACATCCACGGCAACCGATATTTTGTTCTGTCGAACAGCCTGGGCATCCCGAAAGGAACGGGATACTACCAAAACAGCTGGGTATTTTTCAACCAGGCCCACTATGGCATTACCAATAACATTGCCCTTGGGGCCGGGCTTGTGCCCCTGTTCCTGTTTGCAGGGACAGCTACCCCCATTTGGATCATACCTTCAGTAAACATCCCTGTTTCAAGGGATAATTTTTCCCTGGGCGCCAATGCCCTTATCGCTGCCATTGCAGGGGGAAACAATGAAGGAACGGCGGGTTTTATCACCTTTACAGGCACCCTTGGCAATCGCAACCATAACCTTTCGCTTGGGTTGGGATATGGATTCATAAAAGACAATTGGGCCAGGAGCCCCCTGGTATCGATCAGCGGGATGATACGGACAGGTCAGAGGCATTACCTGCTTACGGAGCATTATTTTGTAAGCGGAGTGGAAGAGTTCAACTTGCTTTCCTTCCTGGGCGGGCGTTTTGATTTCAGGGGCCTTGCCCTCGACTATGGACTAATCATTCCGATGTTTCAAGGCATGAATACGATTGTGGCCTTACCTTGGTTAGGGGTGGCTGTGCCATTCGGAAATCGTTGAGATCTCCGGGCCAAGTGTGAAGAAACTTTTCTAATTTAGCCGGCCAAACATCCAAATTTATTGCCGTGAAAAAGAATAATAAGGTGCCTGCATTTTTTCTTTCCTGGATCCTTGTGTGGGTGCTGGTGCTGTTCAATTTGAATGCCGAAGGCATGGCTCCGCCTGAAGCTACCGGCAATCAGGCTTATGCCATTCTTTCGTCCGACAGCCTGGACTTGGGGCTGCTTCAAGCCGGAGGGAACGGGATGGGGAGTTTCACCCTGACCAATGGAGGCAACAGATCAATGGTAGTTGCCAGGGTGCGCAGTTCCTGTGGGTTGCTCATAACCTCGTGGCCAAGGGAAGCCCTAAAACCGGGGGAACAAGCCACCATCTCCTTTCGTTATGATACGAGCAGGCCAGGGCCCTTCCGCAGGAATATCGTGATCCACACCAATGCCCGTCAGGGGACCCTGGTGGTAAAGATAACAGGGGAAGTGGCATCCCTTACCCCAAAAACCTCCGACTAACAGGGAGAACAGACAGATTAAAGTCTTTTGAATATTCCTAGGTTATCAGTAAAAAATTTGGGAACTTTGCCAGCGAAATAAGGCTGAATCCTTAAATATCAACCCTATAAAATTCAACGTTTATGCCCAAGATTTCAGACAAGGGACGTCAGATGCCCGCAAGCCCCATCAGGAAACTTGTCCCCTATGCCGACCAGGCCAAAAAGCGGGGCGTCAAGGTGTATCACCTGAACATTGGCCAGCCCGACATTCCCACGCCCCAGAGCATGATCGATGCCATGCACAAGCTCGACATCAAGGTGATAGAGTACAGCCACTCGGCCGGGATTCTTTCATACCGCGAAAGCATGTGCAAATATTATGCGAAACACGGGATTGAAGTCCACCCCGATGAGATCATCGTCACTGCCGGCGCCTCCGAGGCCATTTTGTTTGCCGTACAGAGCTGCCTGAACCCAGGGGATGAGATTATTATCCCTGAGCCATTTTATGCCAATTACAATGGTTTTGCCACCAGTGCCGGGGTAAAGGTAAAACCCATCATCTCCGACATCGACAGCGGATTTGCGCTGCCTCCCATTGCCGAATTCGAGAAGGCCATCACCCCTTCCACCAAGGCCATCATGGTGTGCAACCCCAACAACCCGACAGGATATCTGTATACAAAAGAAGAACTGGAGACCCTTCGTGAGATCGTCCTTAAACACGACCTGTTCCTGTTTGCCGATGAGGTTTACCGCGAGTTCTGCTATGACGGGACCACCCACTTCTCTGTGCTGAACTTAGAAGGGCTGGAAAACCACGTTGTATTGTTCGACTCTGTTTCCAAGCGTTACAGCGCGTGTGGGGTCCGTGTGGGAGCCATGATCTCGCGCAACAAGGAGGTAATGCAAACCGCCATGAAATTTGCTCAGGCCCGACTGAGCCCGCCCTCACTGGGTCAGATCGCTTCCCAGGCGGCCATGGCAACCCCGGACAGCTACTTCACCGAGGTGATAGAAGAATACAAGGCCCGCCGCGACACCGTGGTGAAGGCGATGAACCAGATCCCTGGGGTATTGTGCCCCAACCCTAAGGGTGCCTTCTATGTGACAGCCCGCCTGCCCATCGACAACAGCGACAAGTTCTGCCAATGGTTGCTGGAATCGTTTGATTACGAGAAGCAAACGGTAATGCTGGCTCCTGCAACGGGATTCTATTCCACTCCCGGTGCAGGCACCAATGAAGTGCGTATCAGCTATGTGCTTAATGTTGGTGATCTTGAGCAGTCGATCAAGGTGCTTGGCGAGGCCCTCAAGGTATATCCGGGCCGTACCATCTAAAGATAAGCTATGGCATAGAAAGCCCGAAGCACTGGCTTTCGACCGGAAATATTCAGGGGTTCCCCTAACTGCCTTTGGCAGATGCGGGAGCCCCTGTTTTTTTTTGGATTACACCTTTCCTTTAAGGAATTTTCCTGTGTAGGAGTTTTCGCAATTCACAAGATCTTCTGGAGTGCCTTCGAACACCAGGTGTCCTCCCTCGTCACCGCCTTCCGGGCCAAGATCTATGATCCAGTCAGCGCTTTTGATGACCTCGGGATTGTGTTCGATCACTACCAGAGAATGGCCATTTTCGATCAGGGCATTAAAGGCAATCAGCAGTTTACTGATGTCGTGGAAATGGAGTCCAGTGGTCGGCTCGTCGAATATAAACAGGGTCTTCCCGCTGTTGAAGCCCTTGGTGAGGAAAGAAGCCAGTTTAATGCGCTGGGCCTCTCCTCCGCTGAGGGTGCTGCTTGGCTGCCCCAGCCTGACATAACCCAGGCCTACATCGGCCAGGGGCTGAATGCGCGAAGCGATGCGTTTGCATGCGGTGCATTGTTTTTTGGCATTTCCAAAGAACTCGATGGCATCGTCCACCGTCATTTCCAGGATATCGCTGATTGTCTTACCCTCGAAAGCCACGTCCAGGATTTCTTCGCGGAAGCGCTTTCCCTTGCAACTCTCGCAAACCAGGGTGATGTCGGCCATAAACTGCATTTCTATCTTCACCTGGCCGTCGCCTTCACATTCGGGGCAACGTCCGCCTTCAATGTTGAATGAGAAGAATCCCGGGGTAAAGCCCCGGGTCTTCGCCAGGGGCTGATCGGCAAAGAGATTACGGATATCGTCGTAAGCCTTTAAATAAGTAACGGGGTTGGATCGCGATGATTTTCCAATAGGGTTCTGGTCAATGTATTCCACGTCCGTGATGCCCTTATAGTCTCCATCGAGGGCATCGAAGCGGCCCGTACGTTCGCCATACCCGCCATGCATTTTTTTGAGGGCAGGATACAAAATGGACTTCACCAGGGAGGTCTTGCCCGAGCCACTGACCCCGGTCACCACCGTCATGACCTTCAGCGGGAATTTCACATCAAAACCCTTGAGGTTATGCTGCCTGGCCCCTTTCAGCTCAACAAACTCCTTCCAGCGGCGGCGTTTTTCAGGCAGGGGGATCTCGAGTATACCGTTAAGGTATAGTGCAGTGAGGCTGTCCTTTTGGTCTATCAGTTTCCTGAAGGGGCCCTGGAACACGATCTCCCCGCCCTGGGTGCCTGCCATAGGTCCAATATCGACAATCTGGTCGGAGGCACGCATAATATCCTCGTCGTGTTCCACCACAATAACTGTATTGCCCAGGTCACGCAGTTTCTTCAACACCCCGATCAGCCTGTGGGTGTCGCGCTGGTGCAAGCCAATACTGGGCTCGTCGAGGATGTACATCGACCCCACCAGGCTGCTGCCCAGCGAAGTGGCCAGGTTGATGCGTTGCGATTCACCGCCTGAGAGGGTATTCGACAGGCGGTTCAGGGTAAGGTAACCCAGGCCGACATCATTGAGGAAGGAGAGACGCTGGTTAATTTCCACCAGCAACCTTCGGGAGAGGTCGCGCTCATAGGGGTCCAGCGTGATGGTGCGGAAAAAGTGTGCCAGCCTTTCAATGGGCATCAGCACCAGTTCGGAGATGGATTTGCCTGCCACCTTAACATAGCCTGCATCCTTGCGCAGACGTGTGCCCTGGCATTCGGGGCAGCCAGTCTTTCCGCGGTAGCGCGAAAGCATCACGCGGTACTGTATCTTATAGGTGTTTTCCTCCACCATCTTAAAGAAGTCGTTCAGCCCGTGGAAATGCTTGTTTCCTGTCCACAGCAGCTCTTTCTGCTCATCACTGAGCCGGTAGTAAGGTTTATGAATGGGAAAGTCGAATTTATAGGCGTTCTTTATCAGTTCTTCATTCCACAGGCTCATCTTTTCGCCTTTCCAGCAGACAATGGCACCCTCAAAAATGCTGAGGCTCTTGTTGGGAATCACCAGGTCGGGGTCAATGCCAATGACGCTTCCAAAGCCTTCACAGAGCTTGCAGGCGCCATAGGGGTTGTTAAAAGCGAACAGGTTCACGCTGGGCTCTTCAAAGGTGATGCCATCCAGTTCAAAACGACTTGAAAAGTGAACTTGCCTTTTCTCCCCGTCCAGTTCATATTCAAGCATACATTCGCCCCCGCCTTCATAAAAGGCAGTCTGCACCGAATCGGCAATCCTGGCCTTCAGGTCACCATCGCTGTGGTTCACCTCAAAGCGGTCAACAATGACGCAGGGCCTTTTCCTGACGGCGATCTGGTGGATGTGAGGATAGATTTCTTCAATCCTGTGGATCTCATCATTGACCATCACCCTGGAGAAGCCCTGCTGCAACAGCACCGAAAGCTGCTGTTCGAGGTTTCGGCCGGGCTTCAGGGTGATGGGAGCCAGGGTCATCACCATGGTGCCATCGGTCAATCTGAGGATATGATCCACCACATCGGAAACCGAATGGCGCATCACCAGGTTTCCCGAAACGGGTGAGTAGGTCTTCCCAATGCGGGCGAACAACAATTTCAGGTATTCATAGATCTCGGTGGAGGTGCCTACGGTGGATCTGGGGTTGCGGGTATTCACCTTTTGTTCAATGGCAATAGCGGGAGATATGCCCTTGATATAATCCACTTCAGGTTTATGCATTCGCCCAAGGAATTGCCTGGCATAGGCGCTCAAACTTTCCACGTAGCGGCGCTGTCCCTCCGAATACAAGGTATCGAAGGCCAGTGAAGACTTGCCTGAACCCGACAAGCCCGTAATGACCACCAGGCTATTGCGCCTGAGCACCACATCCACATTCTTGAGGTTGTGCACCCGGGCCCCCTTGATAATGATGTATTGCCTGGGATCGTAGGTTTTTAAATCAGCAATGGCTTCCATAATCTTGAAAAACAACCTGCAAAGTTACCATTTTAATCCTTCTGCCCCACGCCCCCGCAACAATGGAATCCCGTATTTAATTTGCTGCAGCTGCCATTAAATTAGCCTTTGCAATAAATTTTTCTTTGTACCTTGCACTGTTTTTTCCCCGGGGAAGGAATTCCTTTAATAACTACAAAATTTTGAGAAGCTATGATGAAGGAGAATTTGACCGAATTTATCAGCAACAGTATCCGCAAGAACTGGGAGCTGGAATCCATGACAGATTACAAGGGAGAAAGCCTGACTTTTAAGGATGTTGCCACGCGTATTGCCAGGCTTCATTGCCTTTTTGAATCCTTTGGGATAAAAAAGGGGGACAAGGTAGCCCTTATCGGGAAGAACTCGGCGAACTGGGGGGTAACTTTCCTGGGGACCGTCACCTATGGGGCAGTGATCGTACCCATACTCCCCGATTTCAAGGCCAATGATGTGCACCACATCACCCACCATTCCGATTCGATCCTGATGTTTGCTGCCGACAATATTTTTGAAAACCTTGAGGTCAGCGAAATGCCCAGGCTTCTCGGGGCCTTTTCGCTAAAGGATTTTTCCTTATTGTCCTGCGGCAAGCAACAAAAATGCGCTGAGCTTACGGCCAGGGCTGAAAAGCTTTTCCTGGACAAATACCCCCAGGGATTAAAACCCCAAGACGCCGCTTATCCTTCGATCCCCAACTCAGACATGGCTGAGATCAGCTATACCTCGGGTACCACAGGATTTACAAAGGGCGTGATGATATTACACAACAACCTGGCGGCCAACGTGGTGTATGCCAACAAAAACATGCCGCTCGACCCCGGTGATAAGATTGTATCCTTTCTTCCCCTGGCGCACACCTACGGCTGTGCTTTCGAATTCCTGTGGCCATTCACCCTTGGCTGCCATATCACCTTCCTGACCAAAACGCCAAGTCCCGCCATCATCCTGCAAGCCTTTAAGGAGATCAGGCCCCGCTTGGTGCTCTCTGTGCCCCTGGTCATTGAGAAGATCTACAAGAAACAATTGTTGCCCGTCATCAGCAAGCCCTCCATGAAGGTGTTGCTCAAAGCTCCTGTCCTCAACAAGGTGATCAAGAAGAAGATCCGCGAGAAGCTCAACCAGGCATTCGGGGCCAACTTCCATGAAGTAGTCATCGGAGGTGCTGCCCTCAACAAGGATGTGGAAATTTTCTTCAACAAAATCGGCTTTCCATTTTCCATTGGGTACGGGATGACAGAATGCGGACCCCTGATCAGCTATGCTAACTGGGACAAGACCCGTCTGGGTTCTGCAGGAAAGATCGTGGACAATATGGAGGTCACCATCGACAGCTCCGACCCCTATAATGAAGTCGGCGAGATCCTGGTGCGGGGTGAGAATGTCATGATTGGATATTATAAAAACGAGGAAGCCACCCAGGCAGCACTCGACGCAGAGGGCTGGCTCCACACAGGAGACCTGGGCGTCATCGACAAGGACAACTTCATATACATCAAAGGCCGAAGCAAGAGCATGATCCTGGGAGCTTCAGGGCAAAACATCTACCCCGAAGAAATCGAAGCCAAGTACAACAATAAGCCTTATATCATGGAAGCCCTGGTGGTGGATAAGGAACATCAGCTGGTGGCCCTCATTTATCCCGACTTAGAAGCCGCTAATAAAGAAGGCATCCATGAGTCAGATCTTAATAAGATCTTTGAAGACCACCGCAAGGCCATCAACCACGAACTGCCCAACTACATGAACGTTTCGCGCTTCAAGATCGTCCCCGAGGAATTTGAAAAGACCCCTAAGAAAAGCATCAAACGCTTCCTTTACACCATCGAGGAATAATACTGTCAATTCAAGGGTGTTTTCCGCAAAGGGAATTTGCAAAACCGTGCAAATCCCTTTGCGGAAAATACCTGTTCATTTCTAGTAATTACAATTGGTTTTCTGGTTGAAGTTAAATTTATCTTTATCGACATATAGAACAACGTTAAAAAAACACAAATGAATATTTTTCTTGATCGAAATAAAAAAATAGTCTAAATTTGCTTTGCCTTTTACAAATAACCTGATGTTGCACTAAACCTGGAGGACTGATTATCGGCTAGACGTATACTCTATTTCTTAAATACCGGAGGCATTTATGAATCATGACCGCGTAGTTTGCGATCAGGAGTTAATACGTCAGTTCATTAACGGTGATCACGCTTCATTAGAAGAACTCATCAAACGGCATCAGCGCAAAGTCTTCTCTTACATTCTGCTGATAATAAAGGATAAGCACCTGGCGGAGGACATTTTCCAGGACACCTTTATTAAGGTTATCAACACCTTGCGTGCAGGCTCCTACAACGAAGAAGGCAAGTTTTTGCCCTGGGTGATGCGCATCGCCCATAACCTCATCATCGACTTTTTCCGCAAGTCGAAACGTATGCCCTATGTTGAAAACAGCGAGGAATACGATCTGTTTGAGACCCTCATGGTTTTTGAGGACACCATAGAGGACAAGCTCATCATCGAGCAGATTCACAAGGATGTACAACGCCTTGTGGAATACCTCCCCGAAGAGCAAAAGGAAGTGCTAAAGATGCGCCATTACAAAGACATGAGCTTCAAGGAAATCGCCGAGCAGACCAATGTCAGCATCAACACAGCCCTGGGCCGTATGCGTTATGCCCTGATCAACCTCAGGAAAATGGTCAACGAAAAGGAGATTATCCTGACCCGTTAATGCTTGATATTTTTTATCAAAAAACAGACTGTAATAATTCCTAACCAATAAGGGGCATCCTTCTTTTGCCCCTTATTGAACTATTCTCCATTGGAAAAAACAGAATTTAAAATACCCCGGTGATAGGGCATTCGTCTTCTTTTTTTTTGAAATCAACTCATTTCCCAAAGCCAAAACTTCCCTGAATCAGGAATAATCAGATTCCCCCCCTTCCTTTTGGGCAAAAAACCTACCTTTGTGCCTTGCCTAAAAACACCCTTCCTGATGGAGATACTTGAAAATCATTCTCTAGAACCTTTGAACACTTTCGGACTGGATGTTCGTGCTCGTTATTTTGCCGAAGTGCGCACCATTGAAGAACTTCTGCAATTATTCGAACGTTTTCCCCCGGCAAGTGTCCCTCATTTGATTCTGGGCGGGGGAAGCAACCTGCTTTTCACCGGCGATTACCGGGGCCTTGTAATCAAGATTAGTCTCAAGGGATTGGATGTCACTGAAGAAACTGAAGACTGTGTAGAGGTCACCGCTGCGGCTGGGGAAGACTGGGATGCCTTCGTGGGACAATGTGTCGAACGTGGCTGGGGTGGGCTGGAGAACCTCTCGCTGATCCCGGGTCAGGTAGGCAGCAGCCCCATCCAGAACATCGGGGCCTATGGAGTAGAGCTTAAAGACCATTTCGTTCAGCTGGAGGCCCTGGACAAAAAAACGGGGGCTATCCTCATCCTGGACAAAGACGCCTGCCGTTTTGGTTACCGCGACAGCCTCTTCAAGGGTGAGGGGCGTGGTCGCTATGTGATCCTCTCGGTGCGTTTCCGCTTATCAAAAAGGAACCACCGGCTTTCGCTGGGATATGGGGCCATCCTTGCTGCCATGGAACAAAAGGGGATTACGGAACCCACTATTGCCGATGTGCGTGAGGTGGTTTGCGACATACGCCGCAGCAAACTTCCCGACCCTGCCATCACGGGCAATGCGGGCAGCTTCTTCAAAAACCCTGTGATAAGCCTCGACCGGTATGAACGCCTGAAAATTAAATATCCAGCCATCGTGGCTTATCCCGATCCCAATGGAATGAAGCTGGCCGCAGGCTGGCTTATCGAACAAACGGGCTGGAAGGGATACCGTGAGGGCGATGCGGGCATACACCCCCTCCAGGCACTGGTGCTGGTCAATTATGGCAAGGCAAGCGGAAGTCAACTGATCGAACTTTCAGAGAAAGTCAAGGCCTCGGTTAAGCAGCGATTTGGAGTCAGGCTTGAGACCGAAGTCAACATCATCTAAGGGAAAAACATTAAAAAATAAGGGCAGACTCCCTTGTCATTTCTTTTTTTTGTACCTTGACAAACTGCAACTGTCAAACAACATCGTTTAATGAAAGCAAAAAATACTGTTTTTAAGAAAATTGAACTTTATGGGAGCCTGGTGACCCTGGCGCTCCTCCTTTTCCGCCTGATCTTTGGCACCGGCCTCAATGGCCTGCTGATCACGGCCCTGGTGGTCATGGCCATTTTTTACATGGGGTTTGGCTTCTTTATTTTTACGGGGCGCACCTTGCGTGATCTGGCCACCCCTCAATCGCGCCGTTCGTTTAAACCTTTCCGGATTGCCTCAAGTATCTTAATGGGACTGGTCTATTCGTTCTGCACCATCGCCATTTTGCATGGGGTGTTTTTTTATGACTCCATGAACTTCATGCTGGCCTTTGCCTTTTTCCTGACCTTCCTGGCCACAAGCTTTACCTTGGTATACCATAAACTGAACCCGGAGGACGGCCCTTATTTAAAGCAGTTCTACCGCCGCTCTGCCTTCCTTGGCCTGTTTTGCCTGATAATGTGGCTTACCCCCGTAAACACCCGTCTGGAGGTGCTCTTCAGAAAACATCCCGACTTCATAGAAGCCTATAAGGATTTCAGGGAAAATCCAGAGGACAATCAGGCTGAAGAGGCCCTGCGCAGAGCCAGGAGTTTTTTCCGCTAAGCCTTATCCTTAAAAGCCCCTTCCAAAAGGAAGGTTATCCCTTGCGATGATTTCCACTTGAAAGTGATGGAGAAGCAGCAGGATTTTGTCATATTTTGATGAAAGCCAGTTGTTTTACTCAAGCTTCAGTGAGGCGATCATGCCTTTGATCTTTTCCTCAAGCTGAGCGTTGACCTGCTCAAAATCCCCGGCACTTTCCAGCTTGCCTTTGGCGCCGAAATAAAATTTGATCTTGGGCTCGGTACCCGACGGCCGCATGGTGATCTTGCTGCCATCTTCAAGGAAGAACTGCAACACGTTCGATTTGGGTAAGTCAATGGGCTGTTCCCTGCGATTCAGGAAGTCATGGCTCACCGAGGTCTGGAAGTCTTTCAAGGCGGCCACTTTCATCCCGTCTATCTCAAGGGGAGGATTGTTGCGGAAGCCCTCCATCATGGCCTGGATCTCTTCAAGTCCGGCTTTTCCCTTCTTGGTGATTGAAATTAGCTTCTCAAGGTAGAATCCATATTCCACATAAAGGTCAACAAGAGTCTCATACAGGGTCTTACCCTGCTGGCGGGCCCAGGCAGCGGCCTCGGCCACAAAGCAACACGAGATGATGGCATCCTTGTCGCGCACATAATCGCCTACCAGGTAGCCATAGCTCTCCTCACCACCTGCAATGAAGGTCTTCTTCCCTTCCAGGTTGCGGATGATCTCGGCAATGTATTTAAAGCCCGTCAGCACGTCGAAGCATTCAACGCCCTGCTTTTCGGCTATTTTTTTCAACAGCTCGCTGGTGACGATGGTCTTCACGATGTATTCCTTTCCCGTAAGCTTGCCATTGGCCTTCCATTGTTTCAGGATGTAGCTGATGAGCAGGGAGGCAGTCTGGTTGCCGTTCAGCAAAACATATTCTCCCATGAGGTCTTTCACGGCAATCCCCACCCGGTCGGCGTCGGGGTCGGTGGCCATCACCAGTTCGGCATCCACCTCGCGGGCTTTGTCGAGGGCCATCTTCAGGGCTGCAGGCTCTTCGGGATTGGGCGAATGCACTGTAGGGAAGTCGCCGCTGGTCACGTCCTGTTCAGGCACGGGGAACACCTGCTCAAAGCCAAAGGCCTTCAGAGCGGCAGGGGCAAGCTTCACTGCCGTGCCGTGAATGGGCGTAAAGACGATCTTCAGGTCGCGGTGTTTCAGGTTGTTCTCAGGGGCCAGGGAATAAGCCTTCATACGCTCAAGGTACAGCTTGTCCATGGCTTCATCCAGCATCTCAATATTCTCTTCCACGCGCTCAAAGCGCACCTGGTCGACCGAGGTGATCTTCTTCACCTCACGGATCACGTTTTTATCGTGGGGTGCCACCAGCTGGCCCCCATCGTCCCAGTAAACCTTATAACCATTGTACTCTTTGGGGTTGTGGGAAGCCGTGATGACGATGCCGCTCTGGCAGCCTTTCTCCCTTACGGCAAAGCTTAGTTCGGGAGTGGGACGAAGCCCCTTGAAAAGAAACACCTTCATCCCGTTGGCCGAAAGGATCTCAGCCGAGATTTCGGCAAAATAGGGGCTGTTGTTGCGGCAGTCGTAGGCGATGGCCACACGGATCTGAGGCACATCGGGAAAACACTGCTTCAGGTAATTGGCAAGTCCCTGGGTAGCCATTCCCACGGTATATTTGTTCATCCTGTTGGTACCCACACCCATGATGCCACGTAAGCCCCCGGTACCAAACTCCAGGTCGCGGTAAAAGGCATCGGTTAGGCCAATGGGGTCATTGTCCATCAGGGTCTTCACCTGGTTGCGGGTATCCTCGTCAAACGATGTGCCCAACCACTTTTGGGCACGCTCCAGCACTGCTGCATCCACTTTATTCATAACCATCGGGTTTTTGGGCAGGCCGGACGCCTGCCTTGTTTACCTCAAAGATAGAATTTTTAAGTGTTGATAAAAAACCCTTATGGCAACGATGGGAAAAAATCATTCGGTAGGATTAATAAAATTCAGATCCTGGCTTCCCATGCTGATTGCAGATCCCTGGGGTGCAGCAGCACTGAAAGTCAAGCCGGGTCCTCCCCGTCTCAATCCTCGGTCCTTATCTGGGCGTTTTCCTGAGAACAAAAAAGGGCCCAAAAGGAAGCGGTTCCCTTAAAAAACCAATTCAAGGCCTGGCAGCGTCTTATCCGGCAGTATCCTTTAACAGGCTAATGTGGAGCATGTATTGGGATAATAAAATGGAAGTGCGCAAAAAGAATAAAAATAATATTGGAATGCCTTTTCTGAAAGCCCTCCTGACGCACTTATACAACCAGTCAAGAACCCTGCCAGGCTAAAGGCAGAAGTCCTGACATAATAAACACATAGAATATATTTTGATAACCTTTGATTTCAAAAAAAAATGTCTTAATTTTAGTGGGTCATAAATTTCTTTTCGATAAGAGGCATATTATTTTAAATAATATGTTCCTTTTCCGCTATGTTTTACTAAACACAAAAAAATCATGTCACAAAGTATTTTACATGTACTGAAGGATGCCTTCACCGACAAAGCGATCCAGGCGATCAGCGGCAATCTTGGTGAAGATGTTGAAAAAACCAAATCAGGGCTATCAGCCATGCTCCCCACCATCCTGGGAGGGATTCTTGGAAAGAATGCCAATGCCACCACAGCACCCAACTGGTGGAATTCCGTTGCCAACCTCTTTGGCGGGGATGATGACGACGACCTTAAGCTTGGGCTGATTGGCGACCCAAAACTTGCTGAAGCAGGCAAAGGTTTGCTTGGCAACCTTTTTGGGGGCAATCTTGATTCCATCCTCGGTTCTCTTGCCGGTGCAACAGCACTGGGCAAGGAGAAAAGCGGGAAGCTGTTGACGACTGTTGCTCCAATGGTTATCGGTTTTCTGAGCCGCTGGACAAAGAAAAAAGGGCTATCATTCGGCGGGCTGATCAGCAAACTGACGGAGGATAAATCGGAGATCCTCGGTGCGCTTCCTGCAGGCTTGGGATCAGGCATGCTTGGCCTTGTTGACAAGCCCAAAGAGGTGTATAAGGAGACCACCAGGAAGGTGGAAGAAGTAAAAACCGCCAAGCCCAAATTTAACTGGTCATGGCTGCTTTTGCTTCTTGGTTTGCTGATCTTGCTGTGGCTGCTGTTTGGCAGAGGATGCAACCGCAGCAGAGACGATATTGAAGAACAAGCCACTGAGGTTGTTACCGATATCGATCAGACAGCCACCGACGTGGCACAATCCATCAAAGGCTCCCTGAATGATGCAGGAGACTGGATTTATGACCTGGGTGCAACCATAAAAAAGAGGTTGCTTGATGGAAATGAAATGGAGATCGGGGTAAATTCTGTTGAATTTAAACTCCTTGAATTCATTGAAGACACAAGCTTGCCCATTGACAAAACCACCTGGTTCACGCTTGACCGTCTTTTTTTCGAGACCGGCAGCAGCACCTTTAAACCGGAATCACAAGATCAGCTGGACAGGATAGCCGCCATCATGAAAGCCTATCCCAGTGTTACCCTTAAGCTTGGAGGATATACCGACAACACAGGCTCGTATGATTTAAACATGGCGCTGTCGTCCGAAAGAGCAGAAGCCGCCAAGGCCCAGTTAATAAACAGGGGCATTGCGGCCAACCGACTGGAAGCTGAAGGCTATGGCCCCGAGCACCCCGTTTGCCCCGCCAACGACACCCCTGAATGCAGGGCCAGGAACAGAAGAATTGATGTCAGGGTTACTGCTAAATAAAACCCTGTCCTTTCCATTGAAAAAAGCCGCTGCCTTCGCGGCTTTTTTTATCTTTAAAAATATCTTTGCACTGCACGAATATTAAAACAGGATCAAAGCCATATTTAAAAATCAAAAAAATGCCAATCATTACCATTGAAATCACACCCCAGGACTATGAAAAGAAGGCCGCCATTGCCAAAGTCTTTACCGACGAATTAAGCAAAATCACGGGAATCCCAAAAGAGCCCATCGTGGTGGTATTCCATGAAACCCCTGCCGACAGCATTGCCAGTGCAGGCAAAATGCTGGCAGAAAAGTTTAAGCGTGAGCAGGGAAAGTAAGGGATAAAAATCAACAGAAAAAAACCATGAACTGGATTATCCTGATCACAGCGGGTTTGTTTGAAGCGGCTTTTGCCTTCTGCCTGGGAAAAGCCAAGATTACTACCGGCAGCGAGATGTACTGGTGGTATGCCGGATTTGGTATCAACCTTTTAATCAGCATGATATTGCTGATCAAAGCCACCCAAACTTTGCCCATTGGCACTGCTTATGCGGTTTGGACAGGCATTGGGGCCGTGGGAACCGCCTTGCTGGGCATCCTGGTGTTTAAGGAGCCCGCCACCTTCCTGAGGATTTTCTTCCTGGCCACACTTATCGGTTCTATCGTGGGGCTCAAGGCAGTTTCTAACTAAAAGAAGAAAGGAGAAGTCAGATTGGAAGAATTGAAGAATGTGAACAAGAAATTCCGGGAGATCAATGAATTCTTCTCGCCTAAGATCATTGCAGAAGTCAATGATGTTTTTGTAAAACTGGTCAGGATCAAAGGCGATAAGATCCCGTGGCACAACCACAAGGACGAGGATGAATTGTTTTATGTCCTGGAGGGAGAACTGTTGATGGAAGTGGAAGGCGAGGCAGGCTTTGTGATGAAGGCAGGCGACATTTATGTTGTGAAAAGGGGGATGGGACACCGGATCTCTTCCTTGGGAGAGAGCAGGATCATGCTGATCGAAAATAAGTCGACGGCCCATACGGGAGAAGTAAAAACAGCCATTACCCGGAGCATTGAAGAACAATTATAACCTTTCGCATGGGGTTCATTAAAAAAGAGATAAAATGATAGGCAGTATAAAAATACCGGAAGCCATTGGTTCGAGGGCTGAATACAAAAGAAAGTTTAGCCCGGGAGAGATGTACCGGGCCTTTGTCCAGATTCCCGGGGCCATCACTAAAATGGCAGGAAACAAAAGAAAAAGGCTCGCAGACAAGGGCCTGATTGAACGGGTTCAGCTGGCGGTAACGGAGGTAAATGGATGTGCTGCCTGTTCCTACGCCCATACCTATATGGCTTTAAAACAAGGAATCCCGCAGGAGGAGATCACTAGTTTCCTTACCGGTGACGATGCGTTTGTCAAACAAGAAGAGGCCAAAGCCATCCTTTTTGCCCAGCATTATGCTGACAGCAGAGGGCTCCCAAAGGCTGAGGCCTATGAAACCCTGGTTGATGAATACGGGGAAGCCAAAGCTCGAATCATTTATTCAGCAGCACAGATCATGCACGCAGGCAATATTTATGGCATTCCCTTCAGTGCATTGGTTTCCAGGCTTAAAGGGAACCCTTATAAAGAAAGTTCCCTGGTCTATGAGCTGGGAATGCACATGGCAGGTTTTCTCCTTCTCCCCTTTGCCCTGATCCACGGGTTAATAAGAATTTTCCTGGGCTTTTCAAACATCAGGCTGGAAAACAAATAAGACAATAAACACAACAATTCTATTTCGGATAAAACGAAATCAATCTTTCAAAAGATAATAATTTATTTTTAGAGCAAAGATGGACCACGTAGTTTACCTGGATCACAAAGCCAAAGAGCTTGAAAACCTTAAAAAGGGGATCAAGACCATGCTCATCAGGGGGGCCATGGGACGGAAATTTCCTTACGGAAAAGTGGAGACAGGCGAGCAGTTGTATTTTATCGAAAACAAGGGGGATGGGCTCATAAAAGCCTCAGCCACAGTGGCTGCAGTGATCAATGCAGGGCCCCTGGGCAGTGAGGAATCCATGGCCCTGATCCAGGCGCATCAGGACAAACTGCTTTTGAACGGAGGGCTCCTCAAGCGGTTTGGCGGGAAGCGCTATTTAGTCCTGATCACCATAAAAGATTTCCAGGAAACCGAAAACTTTAAAATCGACAGAAGCGCCTACGGCAATATGGATGATTGGCTGCCCGTTGGCGACATTGAAAAGGTAAGAGCCCTATGAACGCCCCGCTGAATTATTTGACCCAATTGCCCAACCTGGGCAAGACCCTGGCTGTGAAATTAATCCAGGCAGGGATTCATAATCCCATTGAGCTTCAGTCAGCCGGGGCCGAGAACGCATTCCTCCGGATCAGGGCCATAGACCCTGATGCCTGCCTGAATATGCTGTTGGCCCTTGAAGGCGCCATCCAAGGAATCAGGTGGCATAACCTTGACCCATCCCGAAAGGAAGAACTCAAGGCGTTTTTCAGGATGGCTGAAAAACAACCGGGGAAAGCGTGAAGGAAAACTTAAAGGTCATCCCCGACCTTGATGATTAAGGTGAAAAGCCTTCCAGCCTCCATTACACTTTGCAAATCCTGCACAAGCGGCCCCTTCAAAAGGTCATTTCCCCTTTTATTTTTCCCCGGAATTTATTAAATTGCTGTAAGGAATTCCCTGCATTCATCCAGGAAAAAAATAAAGCATATTCCCTATGGAAAACAAAGAAAAAGAATTACCCGCAAAACAAGGGGAAAAACTTCTGGACATATTGAAAGCCCGCTTTGAAAAGAATATGAACCGTCATAAGGGAATCAAATGGGCAGAAGTGCAAGAAAGGCTAATGGCCAATCCTCAAAAACTTTGGTCCCTTCAACAAATGGAAAGCACCGGTGGTGAGCCCGATGTAGTAGGGGTTGATAATAAGGCCAGGGCCATCATTTTTATTGATTGTTCCCTGCAAAACCCAAAGGGCCGCAGGAGCTTGTGCTACGACCGGGAAGCCCTTGAAGCCCGGAAAGAGCATAAACCAGCCGGCAGTGCAATGGGAATGGCTGAGGAAATGGGCATTGAACTGCTGGATGAAGAGCATTACCGGCTCCTTCAGAAGTTCGGGCCCTTCGACACCAAAACATCCAGCTGGCTGAAGACCCCTGAAAAGATCAGGGACCTGGGCGGGGCAATCTTCGGCGATTATCGCTACGGCCAGGTTTTCGTTTATCATAACGGAGCTGATTCCTATTACGCCGCCAGGGGTTTCAGAGCAATGCTGAAGGTTTAAAACAAGGCAGAAAGAACTTGCAAAACTGCCAGCATTGACATAACTTTGGATAGGAATAACCAATCAGCCGACAGGTCCATCCTTGCCGCATTTTCCCATTGCAAGAATAAAAAATGCTTTTCATCATGAAGAAGATCCTGATTCCTGTCCTGTTGTTTATTCTGACCGGCTGTCCCGGCCATCACTACGAAACAGGGCGTTTCCCTAAATCGGTGATAAACTTTGAAGCGGTCAACTCGGAATTTGACGATTACAACTCAACGGCCCCTTTCATTTTTTACCGTTACCGCCTGCATTTCTCCTCGAACCGCCACAGCGGGGGCGTGGAATTCGATGTGGTGGGCAAAAACATGTTCATCGAATGGGACAAAGATAAAGGAAGCCTGAGCGTTGGTACCGATCCGGGTGAGATCGCCTATGCCTACCTGGCTCCAATCCTCGATTCCATCAACACCCCCTGCAATGAGCTGGGCCCTCACTGGTTCCGCTACCGGGATGAAGCCGAATACCCTGAGACCACCTGGATAGATGTGGTGCTTTTTGCCAATGACTGCAATGGAGATTACGATATCCGTTTTGTTTTTAATGAAAGTCAGGGATATGAATACGAGGGGGTGACCAGCATTACCGGGAAACAGGATGTTTCCTTCCTGAACTCCCCTGCCAACGATATGTACCCTTCCTTTTTCGGCAGCGACCTTTTCTACTTTGACGAATACAGCCCCTACCTTGCGGAAACCATCGAGAAGATCATCTTTTCATCCGACCGCGACGGCACCTACGACATTTTCGAAATCCCATTACTGACAGGCTCCGGGCTGGTCAGCGCCCTGGAAGCGGAAGCCTCCCTCACCCCCACCAAAATGGCCCTGAGCTCTGACTACGACGACACCTGCCCATTTGTGAATGGCAAGCTGATGGTGTTCGCCTCCAACCGCCCGGGAGGCTACGGGGGCTTTGACCTGTACTACTCAGAATTCAGGAACGGGCAGTGGAGCGAAGCCAAAAACTTTGGCGAGCGCATCAATACCGAATACGATGAGTTCCGCCCAATCACCCTCCACTACTGGGATTTCGAGAACACCCTGATGATCTTTTCCTCAAACCGCCCGGGAGGCAAGGGAGGATATGACCTGTATTACACGGGGATATCCCAAAAGGTCGAATAAACCCGCTTGCGCAAAATTTGGTGCCAGAAAATCATCCCCAAGGCTAATCGTCCCCTAATGATTTACAAAACCCTGATCGACCCCCTGCTGAAAGGCCTGCACCGGCAGGTGGTTTCGCTTGCCCCACCCGGTAAGCGCATCCTCGATATTGCCTGCGGCCACGGCACCCTGGCGATGATGCTGGCCCTCGTTAAAGGTTGCGAGGTGACGGGAATTGACCTGGAGGCCTCAAAGATCAGCAAAGCCACCGAAGAAGCCCGCAAAAAAACCTTAAGCAATTTAAATTTCCTGGTGATGGATGCCACCGACCTCTCCCCTTTCGGGGATAAGGCCTTTGATGTGGCCTTGACCTCAATGGCCATTCATCAATTCAGCCCGGAAGCAGGTTTGAAGGTCATGATGGAGATGAAGCGCGTGGCCAGAACCATCATCATTGCCGATTATGCCTGGCCAATGCCCGGAAATTTCTATGGATGGTTGGCCAGGAGCATCGAATGGATGGCCGGGGGCGAGCACCATCGCAACTTCCTCCAGTATATGAAAAACGGGGGTTTGGAACCCTTGCTCGATCGTGCCGGAATCAAGATGACCGGAAGCCATCCCCAGGGAAAAGGGACAATGGCGATCACCTCAGGCATTTGTGAATAACACCTTTATTGCCCTGGGAGGCTTAATTGATCCGAAAAATTTGCCCTTATTCCCGGGGAAGCCTGTCTGAGGTCAACAATCTCAGTATTTCAGGGTAATTATTTTTTTTAAAACCCATCTAAAAATCGTAAATTAGTGCATACCAAAAACCATCGGTATAAGGGGCAGGCATTTTACAAATTAAAAAGAATAAAAACATTCTTCAAACAATGAAAAAGAAAGAAGTATTAGCAGCGCTGGGCATCCAGGAGATCAATCCCGGGGCCTGCACGGGCACAACCTGGTTAAAGACCAACGGGAAGGAAACCGTATCCCTCTCCCCCATCGACGGGAAGGTGATTGCCAAGGTCACCAATGCCTCGATGGACGATTATGAGCAGATTATGGAAAAGGCCCAGGAAGCTTTCCTGGAATGGCGCAAATGGCCGGCTCCCCTGCGCGGTGAGGTGGTCCGCAAGATCGGCCTGGCCCTGCGGGAAAACAAGGAAGCCCTGGGCCACCTGATCACCATCGAGATGGGCAAGATCATACAGGAAGGCCTGGGCGAGGTGCAGGAAATGATCGACATCTGCGACTTCGCCGTGGGGCAATCGAGGCTGCTGAACGGCTATACGATGCACTCTGAACGGCCCGACCACCGGATGTACGACCAATACCTTCCCCTGGGCATCGTGGGGCTTGTCACCTCCTTCAACTTCCCGGCAGCGGTATGGGCCTGGAACAGCATGATCGCCGCCGTGGCCGGCGATGTGGTGGTGTGGAAGCCCAGCAGCAAGACCCCGCTGACGGCCGTGGCCATCCAGAACATCATTGCAGGCGTGCTGAAAGAAAACAAGGTGCCCGAGGGCGTTTTCAATATGATCGTGGCCCAGTCGTCGGTGCTGGGCGATAATTTCGCGGCCGACAGGCGCATCCCCCTGTTCTCGGTCACGGGTTCCACGAAAGTGGGCAAACGCATCAACGGCATCGTCGGCCAGCGGCTGGGCAAGGCCATCATGGAGCTGGGGGGCAACAACGCGGTGATCATCTCCGACCAGGCCGAGCTGGAGATGGCCATCAAGTCGGTAGTGTTTGGCGCCGTGGGCACGGCCGGCCAGCGCTGCACCTCCACCCGCCGCCTCATCATTCAGGATAAAGTCTATGACACGGTGAAGGAAAAGCTGCTGATGGCTTATCAAAGCATATCGGAAAAGATCGGAAACCCGCTGGATGAAGAAACCCTGGTGGGCCCCATGATTGACACCACGGCCGTTGCGGCCTTCGAAAACGCCATTGCACAGGTAAAACAGGAAGGCGGGAAGGTGATCTTCGGCGGAGAGGTCCTCGACGGCGAGCCCTATTGCTGCGGCCATTACGTGGTGCCTGCCCTGGTGGAGGCCGAGAACCATTACCACATCGTCCAGGAAGAGACCTTCGCCCCCATCCTTTACCTGATCAGATACAGCACCATCGAAGAGGCCATCCGCCTGAACAACGACGTTCCCCAGGGCTTGTCGTCGGCCATCTTCACCCAAAACCTCATTGAAGCCGAGAAGTTCCTCTCCGATGCAGGCTCCGATTGCGGCATTGCCAATGTGAACATCGGCACCTCGGGCGCAGAGATCGGAGGCGCCTTTGGCGGGGAGAAAGACACCGGCGGCGGGCGCGAGTCAGGCTCCGACTCCTGGAAATACTATATGCGCCGGCAAACCAACACCATCAACTATGGCGAGACCCTGCCCCTGGCGCAGGGCATCAAGTTTGGGTTCTAACCGTCCTTAAGGAAATATTACCCTTTTTTCAGGGTCCATACCTAGCAGGAGGCATATCCCGGCAAATTCAACAGCCGGGCTATGCCTCCTGCTTTTTTCTTCATATACTCTTCGGAGTTCAGACGTAGTTCAGACGTAGTTAACACGTAGTTCAGACGTAGTTCACACGTGCATACACGTTTAAACTTCGTTTTAATTACGTGTCAGATTCGTTTTATTTTTGTTTTATTATCAAATTTGATTATATTTGCTTATGGATCAAAGTCATTGAAAAACCATTAAAACCAGTGTGTTATGGCATCGACAAAAGAGGGCCCCTTGGGCAATTACAGCGGGAGGATAGGCAATATAGTGGCCTATGAAATGTTTGGAAAAACCATCATGCGCAGCCGTCCCTCGGGCAAGCGCCGGCCGGCCCAGGGGGCGCTGAAGCAGGCGCAGACCGATTTTTCAAAGGTGATGAAGGTAATGCAATCGGCCCGGTCGGCGGTGCGTGTGGGCTTCAATCCCCAGGCCGAGGGGCGCAGCGCCTTTCATGCCGCCATGTCGGTCAACCTGGTAAACTATCGCAATGCTGCAAGTCCCGAAGATTTGCATTGGCTGGTGATCAGCCAGGGCGAGCGGTCCTGGGCCCAGGATGTGGCCATGACCATAGAAGGCAACAAGGCTGTTGTTACCTGGGGCGATCCCGAGCCGGGCAAGC